>Ga0209725_1000019_pt1 | contig 97909 bp, 99 predicted proteins | sample I18A1metaG_FD_184145 | JGI IMG/M metagenome (GOLD analysis project Ga0209725, IMG submission 184145) | Lake sediment bacterial and archeal communities from Gulf of Boni, Indonesia to study Microbial Dark Matter (Phase II) - ​I18A1 metaG... | ecosystem: Environmental > Aquatic > Freshwater > Lake...
AAATAAGAAGAGTCATCGCCGACTTGACGACGTTTATCCCAGTAAGGAAGAAACCTCTGGAAGGAGAAGCATTGACTTTTGCGGTTAAAAGAGAAGTAAAAAAATACGAGGAAGTAAAGGTTGATACGGAGGATCATGGAACGGTTTTACTCAGATTTGACGGAAACGCGAAAGGCGTGTTCGTTGGATCTCAGGTTTGCGCAGGAAGAAAGAACTTCATTGCTTTTGAAATCAACGGTTCGAAACAAAGCTTGTATTGGTGCGGGGAGGAGCCAAATAAACTATGGGAGGGGAGGAGGGATAGAGAAAACGGCGTGGCTCTAAAAGACTTCAATGTACTTAAGCCTAAAATCGCCGTTTATGCGATGGCACCTGGAGGTTTAGGGGAGGGATATCTGGATACATTTAAGAACTTGTTTAGAAATGTCTACAGAACCATAGCCAAAGAAGAGCATAACAATGATTTTCCGACATTCGTTGACGGGTATGAAGAGATAATATTGGTAGAGGCGATTCTGCGAAGCTTTAAGGAACAAAAGTGGATAGACGTAAAGTAAAGTGTTCAAATGTAATTAGTTTTGCATGAGATTAAAGACTCTCTATTTTTGATCTACAAGATACACGGTTTTATCAATGAATCTCAGTCAATAGTTCAACTCACAACTGTGACATCGTTTCCATGAGAAAGTAAGCCTTCCCTACTTTTGTAGTTTCAGGCCATTCCGTTGCAAAGCCTAGACATAAAAAATGTTAAATAGATCGTCGCGACCCTCATTGAGAGTATGGAAAAATATGGTGACACATTTTGACCGAAGAAAAAGTTTCTAGAAGAAGCTATGTCAAGTATGTCGGCGGAATCGTCGTCGTTGCTGTTGTTGCAGCGGCAGGATACGGTATTTATCAAGCGAGTCAGCCTACAACTCCAAGTCCTACTCCTACACCTACACCAACGCCTACACCTACACCCACTCCGACACCAACTGCTCCGGCAAAGAAACCCTATGAAGGAGTGACGCTAATATTCCTAAGCCACTCGAGTCCTTGGCACGCTAGATCACTGTACTTATGGAGGCCATCATTCAAAGACAGAACTGGAGCCCATGTAGCCGTAGTAGAGTGTTCTGTGGATGAAATCTACGAGAAATCAATGGCAGCGGCTGTGACCGGAAGCAAGGAATACGATCTATTCATGGGCTGCCAAACATGGTCATCGACCTTCGATCCATATGTTGTGGATATGGATACATTGTACAAACCTGATATAGAAAAAGAAGGGGCGAACCCCGACCCCGAGTGGAGCCTCTCTTGGGATGACATTCTACCCGTGGTAAGAGATGTGAACACAGTTTGGGGCGGCAAACACGATGCTTATCCCCAGAGCTTCGCTTGCCATCTCTATTACTATAGGAAAGACATTCTTACGAATGAAAAATATAGGGATGAATTCAAAGCGAAGTATAAATATGATCTGCCTTGCCCAGCAACTACTTGGGAGGAGTACAACGATATCGCGGAGTTCTTCACTGGCTGGGACTGGGACCCATCCATACCAGGCAAGCCCATTAAATACGGAACTTCTGAGTTAGGCAAAAGAGGTCGATCATTCTGGTGGGACTTAGATAGGATGCTGCCATACAGCTTCCTACCAGGTGGACCCGACAAGTATAGAGGCGTCTTCTACTTTGATCCTGAAACAATGGAGCCATTGATAAATCAACCAGGACCGGTTGAAGGATTGACAAAATGGGCAGAGGCGTTCAAATTCGCTCCACCAGGCTCGCTTAGCTACGAATTTGTGGAGACTGGAAATGCATTGCATCAAGGCGATTGTGTTCAAGAGCTTGAATGGCTAGAGATGGGTCAATGGGCTAACATGGCTACTGGCAAAAACATCAGAACGCAGATCAGGGGCAAACTTGGCTACGCTCAGCCACCAGGATCCAAGAAAGTATGGGATAGGGAGAATGGGAAATGGGCTGACTTCCCCGAAGTAAATTACAAACCCGTAAACGCTTGGGGTGGTTGGAACACCTTCATAATGAAAAATTCTAAGAATATACAGGCAGCTTATGACTTCTGCAAGTGGTTCCAATCTCCGCAACATAGCTTGATATCGGTAATATGCCCGGACATAGGACAAAGCGCATGGAGGATATCCCACTACACAAATCGGGATGCTTGGAAGTCGCCCGCGGTAGAAGGAAATAAAGATGCCAAGTACGGTGAGCCAGGCTATATAGGAGACGATATAACCCTTGATGGATTTCTGATGAAGCCAGAATACATAGATGCTGACGCCTATCTTGACGCTATGTGGACTGTTGGGAAGGCCGGTTTTGTGGGTTTGAGGATACCTGGCGCTCCTGAGTATGAGGACGCACTAGAGATAGCGGGTCAAAAAGCAATATCTGGAGAGATGAAACCAAAGGACGCATTAGACGAATGCTACGATGCATGGAACAAGATAACAGATAGACTGGGCAAAGAAAAACAGTTGAAGAGTTACCGCATATATCTCGGGTTAGAAAAAGTCTAACTCGTTTAAACACCTCCTTTTTTCCTTCGAGCAAAGAGCAGTTTGATTGATCAATGTCCAAGAGAATTCGCAAACACTCAGATACTCTCATTTTTCTAGGGCCATGCATAGCAATATTTCTATTTTATTCTATTGTTCCTCTTGTTTATTCTGTTGTCCTCAGTTTCTTCTCTTGGGAATGGGCGGCCGGGGCAGAATTGAAATTCTTCGGGGTAGGAAACTACCTTAGGGCAGCCTCAGACACGAGAGCTGCTGGTGATTTGCTTCATACCGTAATTATGTGCATCGGAATTATCAGTGCAGAGCTTCTTTTGGGGTTAGGGGTGGCTTTATTGTTGAATACGGGATTACGAGGGGCAAGGTATTTCAGAGTCACTTATCTTCTTCCAATCTTGATAGCCCCAGTCGCTGTAGCCTTCAATTTCTCCGTAATTCTGCACGAGGATCGCGGCCCGATAAATTATCTGCTGAACGTAGCAGGTTTACAGCCGGTTCCTTGGATGTCGAAGGATCCATTTGCTACGTTAGCAGTTATGTTGATCGTTATTTGGCAATGGACTCCCTTTATGGCATTGTTGATTTTAGCAGGGCTCCAGACTCTTCCAGTAGAAGTTCTTGAGATGGCTGAAATAGATGGTGCGTCTGGCTGGAAACTCCTTAGGAATATTCTACTGCCTATGTTGAGACCGGTGATAGTTGTAGCAGTTCTTTTTAGATTAATTGAACTCTTCAAAATGTTTGACGTGCCATTTGTACTTACACGAGGAGGACCTGGGACTTCAACGGAGCTCATCGTACAATATATCTACCTTCAAGCCTTCAAGTTTTTCAGTATGGGGTACGCAGCGGCGTTGTCAAATATCCTGATTGTAATCGTTACGATTGTTGGTTTGCAATTTGTTAGATATGTGATTCGAGAGGTAAAAATATAAAATGCCATATTCTCCTATGAAGAAAGTCATCGTATACGTTCTATTAGTGATCTTTGCGATCTGGACACTCTTTCCATTCTACTGGATGGCGAGTACATCCTTAAAGTTGGAAGATGAGTACTGGTCTATACCTCCGACCTGGATCCCTATGAATCCAAATTGGAGAAACTATGAACTGTTCACAACGACGTTAGGTATAGTAAGCTCTTTTCTAAATAGCTTGATAATAGGTTCTTGCTCGACTATTATAACAATTGTTGTAGGTTCTCTAGCTGGTTATTATCTTGCAAGAATGCAATTTCGAGGAAAAAACAATTTGGCGTTTTGGATATTATCTCAAAGAATGCTTCCGATCATATCCATTGCGGTACCGATATACATCCTATATAGGAATCTTGGCTTACTCGATACATATATTGGAATGATAGGGGTTTATACATTAATGAATCTACCTTTTGCCGTATGGGTATTGAGAAGTTTTTTCGTCGAGATCCCTGCAGATATGGAAGAAGCAGCGATGATCGATGGTACGTCCAGGTTCGGCGCATTATTCAGGATCGTATTTCCAATTTCTGTTCCCGGAATCATCGCCACAACGATTCTGTGTTTCATTTTCTCATGGAATGAGTTTCTATTTGCTCTTGTACTTACTAGTTTGGATGCAAGAACTTTACCCCTAGAGATAGCTGCGATGAGGAGCACAGAATCATGGAGGTTTGGACAGATTTGCGCTATCTGCGTAATCGCGATAATTCCTATATTACTTTTCAGTTTATTCGTACAGAAATATATCGTCAGGGGTTTAACCCTCGGCGGAGTCAAAGGATAAGTGAATCCTCCCAGTAAAAACGAATCATTTATTGTTGATTGCTCCTATGTCCACTTCGTTTGATAAGTTGTAGTACCTACCCACTCTATGATTCAGCGCTGTGCCTTGTCTCTTTGACAATCTTTTTTGATTCCAGCCAACGATCTAAGCCAAGTGTTTTTCTTCCTCTAAATTCTTGAGGTCGCAGAGGCTTAAGAGGATCCAATCGACTATTAAGGCGCGCCAAAAATTGTTTACATCTTACCCGAGAAGTGTGAGGAGTGGAGTTACATAATAGCCTTTTCAGTTCGTTTGTCGAAAATATGTATTCTTGCCATGCCCAATTTCAACCATATCTTATCACCTTTTTTCAATTCGAGGCCCGCCTTAGTCGTCACCTTCCAGAAGGTTTACTTGCAAGCCGCACGCCCATCAAGTTTTACTCCAATTAGAAATAAATACTACATCACATCCATAATCTGAAAACGTATTTAAATGGTGGATGGAGAGATGCAAGAGATTAAGATCGGTTTTGTCGGCTCTGGAGGAGCGGCTCAGCTCCATGCGAGAAATCTTAAAATGTTCCCAGAAGTTGAAATTTCAGCCTTTTGTGACGTAAATGAAAAGATCGCGCAATCTTCAGCAAAAGAATTTGGAGGAAACGCATATGAAAAACATGATGAAATGATCAAGAAAGAAAAGTTGGATGCTGTTTATATCTGTACGCCACCAATGATTCGTATCGAACCAATAAAGATGGCGAGTGAAAAGGCACTACACATATTCTTGGAAAAGCCGTTAGCTACAACACTCGAAGAGGGCAAAAACATAGTTCGAGCTGTTAAGAAAGCTGGAGTTAACTTTCAAATAGGTTATCAAAGCAGGTTTCAGCCTGCAGTAAAAAGAGCAAGAGAAATAATTGCAAATGGCTCCATGGGCTCAATCACGACATTCTACGGGGAATATTGGGCAGATTTGCCTGCAGCCCCATGGTGGTCTCATAGAGCAGAAGGGGGAGGACAGGTTACCGAGCAAGCAACACATATCTTTGATCTCGCACGTTTCCTAATAGGTGATGTAGACTCGGTCTTCTCAACATTCGATTACAGTATACATAAGGATGCGAAAGACTTTGATGTCGAGGACTCGGCGATAACGATACTATCCTTCAAATCTGGAGTTAAGGGATGCATAACAAATACATGTAATTATTGGGGCACGAGAGCATTTGTGGAAGGCAGAGTTGTCGGAAGTGAAGCCAGTATGATCCTTAAACCCTTTGATGTGGAAGTACTTATCTTTAAGAAGTTAAAACTTCCTCAGCCTTGGTGGGCAGTTAGACCACCAGGTCCGGAACATCTTGAGAATAATCTGATCGATGGATACTATAATGAAGATCGCGTATTTATCGATAGCATCATACAAAAGGATAAATCTAGACTCGTCGATGCCTTGGAAGCGTGCAAGACCCTAGCCTTAACAACAGCTGCCTACGAATCGTCTAAAACAAAAAGCGAAGTCAAAGTAGATAGCAAAATCTTATGAATAATAAATTAGACTTACTAATACATGTGAGGCAAGGCATGATGTCTGACGTTATGAAGGCCAAGAAAGCATACCCAATGAAGACGTCCATCAATTTGTGGGCATTTCCATACCCTAACACGATAGATGGATTGAAGAAAAATCTTGAACTAGCTAAAAGGGCCAAATGGGATGGTGTAGAGATAAACTTTGATGAGAAAGGCGCTATATCCATGGAATCGACAGACGACGATCTAAAAAAAATCGCCAAGATGAGAAAGGAAATAGGGATAGATTTCGGTGGGATGTGTACTTTTCTATTTTGGAAATATCCGCCGACAAGCGCTGATACGAAAGTTAGAGAAAAAATTGTACCAATCACTAGAAGAATGATTACAGCGTGTGAAATCCTAGGTGTTGAAAGTCTTTTGGTAGTGCCTGGAGCAGTCTGGATCCCGTGGGCTCCTGAAACACCCGTCGTTGCCTTTCAGGATGCTTGGGACAGAGCTACCAAAGCCATAAAGGAGTACTTACCTCTAGCTGAAGACAAGAAAATAGTTTTAAGTATCGAGAATATCGGTTGCAACGGCTTTCTCATGGGCCCCTTAGAGATGAAAAATTTTGTCGACCAATTCAAGTCAAAATACGTTGGCATCCATTTCGACACCGCAAACGTTGGTCCTTCTCAATTCCCGGAAGATTGGATTAGATATCTTGGAAAGCGAATAACAAACGTGCATATAAAGGAGTTCAATAGAGTTGAAGCGTCTTTCCCAGTCTTAGAAGCGGCCCGTATGCTTGGAGATGGTTCAGTGAATTGGCCAGCAGTGATGGAAGCTCTAGACTCAGTTGGATACAAAGGCTATCTAAACTTTGAGTACTATCATCCGTACAAATACTATTCAGAGGCATTAATCTTCCACGCATCAGATTATATGAATCGAATGTTAGGTAGAGAACCGCTCTACACCTAATTATTTTTTCATCTAAATCGAAAAACCTTGAAGATGCTTTGCGCGGCCCTATTTTCATCTAAAGACTAATATACCCAATTATCCAACTACGACTATGGTGTCTAACACGATCACTGCGATTCATCATGTGGCCATAATTGTTAAGAACCTTGAAAAATCAATCAAGTTCTACCGCGATACACTCGGTCTGAAACCACTTTACACTTCATTTTCTAAAGGGGAGCAGCTTTCACGAGGAGTAGGCTTAAAGGATGCTGATCTGAAAATAGCGATGTTCAAAGCCGGTGATACTCTAGTCGAAGTTACACAATACGTGAACCCTAAAGGAAGACCTAGCGATAGACTACCATGCGACATAGCAGAAATGCATCTAGCATTCAAGGTTAAAAACATACAGAGAGTTTATGAGGAACTAAAAAATAAGGGCGTCAAATTCAATGCACCACCGAACATCGTAGAGGAAGGACCGATGAAAGGATGGATCTGGACTTACTTTAAGGATCCTGATGGTGCTCAACTTGAACTGGTAGAAGAGACGTAATTATCTTATCTCAACTATTTTGGAGTCCAACCTTACTGCCCATCAATTTTACGAAGTTGTCGACGTCTCGAGCACTTAGGTTGACCCCATATATTGAGAAGATAAGATTTCTCTTGCGCCAATTATAAATTAAACCGTTTTTCGTCCTCCAAACTATACCTTGACTTTTCATTATCTGACTTGCCCGAATAGTTTCAGACGACAAATGATGCATCTCAAGCCACCGGTCGCATTGCTTGTCAAAATACTTATCTGCGAATTTTCCGTTATCAAACTCATAGACGCAGACAGTTATAGTCTTTGTCTCGTTTCCAGTTGTCGCGCCATAGTTTCCGATTATGCCCCTTCTATATCCGTTGACTTCTTCCAATGGAGGCAAGCCAGAGTTCACCGGCTCCCAACCAAAACCTACCGTTTCTGAATATGCGGGCAGGAGTTCACTAGGCGCCATCGTTAGCTTTCTTGAAAATTTCTCTAAGGAAAGCGATATCTTTCCCAAGCAAAATATCGTTACATTTTCGCTGACTATTTCGGCCCAGCCCTTGTGTTCCAGATCTAAATAACCTGCTAAGGAGACTGGAAGAATATGAAGTCGAAACTTACCTCTAGGATTTGATATGAATTGTATCTCCCTGCTTATTTCGCTTTCTCTTTCGATGTCACCCAACTCATAATAATGCAGTTGCCAATTTCTATCATTAGTTAGTCCTTGATCTCGACAATCCCAATCTAGTGGCGCAAGTGGAAAACTAATATTTAATGGTCGAGCTATTGATAATTTCGTTGAAAAATATTTTTTTCCCTTAGTTCTGATTATGAATCTAAATTTATATTTTCTATTTGGTCGTATAATGTGAGGCCCTTTAATATCAAGAAAAACTCTGCGCGAGTTATTCGCGCCTGTTGGAAACATATATCCGTACCCATATAAGTAGCTGAAACCTCCCATATTTTTTATTTTGGTTATTATTCAATAACAAATCCGCGTTAATTTTCGATCTCAAAGGAACATTACTCTTTGCTTCGAAACCTGCAATTATTTAGGGTTCAAATCAATTTAGAATGGGAACATCTTACTATTTTATAACCATGTTAATGAAGAAATTACACGAGATAGGAGAATGAATAAGATTGAAGGTTGGCATATTTACAGCTATTTTTGAACCGGCTGAGGGATGGACTCTTGAGAAGGTATTGAAGTACTTGAATAAGATAGGGTACGAGGCCGTAGAGATATCTGCTAAACGTCATATAAACGCAGAGGAAGTACTCAGTGGCGGAGCAGGTGAGGTCAGAAGTCTCCTAAACAAATACGGGATCATGGCCTCTTCGTTGAGTTATCATAGCAATCACTTGGATGCTGATCTTAGACAAAGGGAAGAAATAAACTCAAAATTCAAGAAAGTTGTGGAGGCGGCGCAGTTACTCGAGATAGATGTCGTCAACACGTTCTCGGGGCTGAATATCCCATTTGAAACGTTTTACCCTCACCCCATGACTAATGTTCCAAAAGTTCAGAAAGCATGGGAGGAGTTTGCCTCCGTTTTCAGCGAGATCGTAGATTTCGCTGCGGAGCACGACGTAAAGATTGCTGTAGAAGTACATTACGGGTACCTAGTTTACAATCTAAGGAATGCAGAGAGAATGATACGGGAGATAGATTCAAGAAACCTGGGTTTCAACTACGATCCCACTCATTTTGTATGGCAAGGAATTGACCCGACAATACCCATAAAGAAGTTTAAGGACAAGATTTTTCATGTACACGCCAAAGATGTTGAAATGTTAACTGACCAATTGCCCGAGGCTGGTTTACTGGCTTTTCTAAATGACTTCAGGGCGCCTAGCGAAAGTTGGAGATTCAGGATACCGGGTTACGGAAACGTAAACTGGGGCCGATTGATAGACGCATTAAAAGAAGCTGAGTATGATTATGTGCTGTCAGCAGAAATTGAAGAACCTATTCTTCCTAAAGAAGTTGCTGTCGAAAAAGCGTATAGATTCTTGAAAGCATATACTTAAGAGCCCGAGCTTCAGATCGCGAATAAGAGAATTTATGAGTCATCGTATGTGAGAACCAATAGGTTTTGTATTCAAACTATCTGTTTTAGATCGACAAGCGCATATACTACACGGTCTGGTCGTACTTCTAATGACTCTATCCTTATCGGCCTACTAACGAAAAATACTGTTCTAGAACCAGCTCTCCTACCCGCAATCACATCGTAGACGCTGTCACCGACATAGGTACAGTTTGCCGTTGGTACACCTAACCTTTTTGCCGCTTCGGTCACTAGGTCTGGATCAGGCTTCCCTTTTTCCACATCATCACGGCCGATTATAACGTCAACATATTCATCCAAACGAAATCTCTTTAGAATCATCCTTATTCTTTCGTTTGGGTTTGAGGAGGATACTGCAATTCCAAATCCGCTCTCATTCAAGTAGCTTAAGACGTCTGCCGATCCAGGCATCGGCTCTACTAAATCCTTCCAATTCGCATCAAAATACTCGTCCCTATACTTCATGAGATTATCTATATTCCTAGTATCATCCACCAACAAAAGCCTCGCAATATCTTCAGTACACATCCCGAAATATTTCATTATCTCCTGATCTTCGATCTTCTTTCCTAACCTGTGTAAACCGTGCTTCCACGCATTTAATAGAAGTACATCCGAATCGATTACGGTTCCGTCCAAGTCAAAGATGTACGCACTTGTCTTCTTACGCCTGTATAAAGTTTGAGCCGGTTCTTCTAAGGAATCTATGAATTGAACCAAAGGAAAGGGTATTTGTTTTAGCCCCCGACCATCAATTAACTATATGTTTCAAAGTTTTCTTAATGAGCTAGTTTTGATAAAATTGATGATATCTTGAATTGTTCCATGCTTTCCTGCGGGATTAGAAATATAGTATGCAGCTACAGCATTAGCAAACATCAATCTTTCATGGTCGTCCAGGTCTATCAATTCGCCGTAGGCGTTGCCTGCTTGCCAACTATCACCCGCTCCGGTCACCCGTAAGACATTCACCTTATACGTGGGGACAATAACGCTCTTGTCTCCGTAGAATGTGGCTGTAAATCGAGAGGTATGTAGATCTACCCTTTTCTTCAATTTTTCAGCTAGGATTGAGGCGCATTTCCTCCCCAAGGTTACTATGTCACCTTTTTTCTTCAAGTATTCAGGATAGAAATATGACGCAAAGTAGACAGCTTCACTTTCATTCACCCCAAGAATGTCGAAATTAGGTTTTAGCAGAACTCTTTCTACAAGATCTGGTACATCTTTGGGCCGGACTCCAGGATCGCCTGGATCGAAGAATTTTATCAAGGGTAGCTTCGCTGCAAAACTGAGTAGTTTATCTGCAAGATCGGTACCTCTTGAGTTCAAACTCCACTCGGTAAGGAGAAGATAATCCGTTTTTCTTATTGTATCCAGATCTTCCGGCGTCAGATCCTCGAAGTCGAAGTTTCTGACGGATCCAAGATGGCTGACCATTGCGTTAAACATTCGACCCTTGTACTTCATCTCGATTGCTGCGGTCATCGCCATCTCTCCGTCTGTCTTCACATGGGAAAGGTCTACTTCTTTCCCTCTCAGGAAATACTTCATTAAGTAGAGGCCTAAGGAGCTCGTCCTACTAATGAAATGAACTTTTGCGCCTAATGAGCTCAACGCCGAGGCGGAGTTGAAGCTTTTGCCACCCCTCAAGATTTCTTGCTTACTTTCTCCAGTAAGTTGTCCGCCACCCGATCTCGACAAACTTTTGAGGCGTTTCACAAAAGATTCGACGGTACCGCCCTCCGCTGTATAGGTTACAAAATGGTCGAGGAAGAAGTCATGCATTGTAACGACATCTGGATGCTTCTCGACTTGTAGTTTTTCTATAAGGCTTTCTTTGGTCATCTGGATGTAACGCTTCCTACAGAATTTTTATTTTCATTTACATTTTTTTAGGCCGCAAATCTTTCTTGAATCCGATCAATATTTCGGTAGGATTCTAAACAGTCAGGTTTGCGATATTGATTCTTGACGATTCAATGTTTAGCCGGCTGTAAAGTCTATTTGATTCCCGCGATTATTAGAAGAATCAAGATGAATATGGCGCCGGTAGACCATAAATGGAATAGGATCGGATAATTCCAAGTGATCAGGTGATAAACTCCATATACGACGCCGAATACAGCCAAGAATAGGATTATCCCTCTCATAACCTTTCCCGGAACTTTGAAGTATGCTCGGGTCAATATTATCAGCCCTATAATTAGCAGTACTATAGTGCCCCACTCTTCATACATCAGCCATCCCTCATCCTACGTCTCATGCCAATACTTTATCCGTTTTCTTGTCTATGATATGAAACTTGTCAGGCTCGAAGTCGATCCAGACTTTATCTCCTACGGAGTAATCACCCCACGGCAATCCTACCGCCGTAATTGTTACGTCCTCGCGGGTCTTTACGTGAACTATTGTTTTAGAACCGATCGGCTCGAAACTTGTGATAATGCCCTCAGCTACTTTTCTTGATGTTGGTTCCTTTGAAACTATAATGTGCTCAGGTCTCACGCCCAGGATCAATTCTTTTGAGGTGGCGTTTTCATCAATCAATCTAGTATATTCCGTCGTATCTACTTGGAAAGGCCCCCTCAAGTAGGACTTGTTTCCTTCCTCCTCGTACGCGCATTCTACGAAGTTCATCGGAGGGCTGCCGATAAACAGCGCCGCAGTTTTATCGACCGGGTGGTTGTAAAGTTCGCTTGGGATTCCGATTTGATGAATTACACCTTTGTCGATTACCGCAATCCTCTGACCCATGGACGTCGCCTCTGCTTGATCATGGGTTGAGTACATTATCGTTTGACCGAGCTCACTCGCTAGACGTTTGAGTTCAATTCTCATATTCAGCCTCAAGAGAGCGTCGATGTTGCTTAGAGGCTCATCGAGCAGGAAGACTCTGGGCCTTCTGATGATCGTCTTGGCTAGGGCGACCCTCTGCCTCTCACCGCCGCTGAACGTCCTAGGCTCTCTGTCTAGCAGATGTTCTATCTTGAGGGACCTCGCAACTGTCAAGACTCTTTCCTTGATCTGGTCTTCCGGCATCTTTCTTATCCTCAGAGGGAAAGCTATGTTCTCAAACCCAGTCTTGTTTGGGAATAATGCTAAAGTTTCGAACAGCATGGAGACGTCTCTATACCTGGGCGGAACATCATTGACCACTTGACCGTCGATGTATATTTTTCCTTCATCAGGTTTTTCAACGCCGGCCAAGAGTCTGAAAAGGGTTGTTTTGCCAGCACCTGGTGGGCCGAGTATACAGAAGAACTCCTTGTCCTTAACCTCGAAGCTTACGTCGTCAAGTACCTTCTTCCTCCTGAAGCTTTTGCTTACGTTCTCAAACCTTATTGAGGCCATATCCTTGATACCACTGCCTTTAGACTATGACTTTCTCGGTCCTCCTGTCTATAATATGAATCTTATCTGTATCAAACTCGACGTACTTCTTTTCTCCCGGATTTGCTGAGAAAGTTATAGGCGTCGTAATTCTAACCAATGTTCCTCCGATGCTGACGTCGACTACGGCCTCGTCCCCCATGGGCTCGTACACCTCGACGTTAACTTCGATAGAATCTCTCGATTCCTTTTTATGAAACACTTCTATGTCTTCAGGTCTTGCCCCGACCGTTACCTCAGGGCTTGAGCTCTCCTTTTTTATCATATTCCCGTACTTCGAAACGTTTATTCTAGACACACCTATGTCTACAAACCCACCGTTATCTTCTAGAAAGGTGCCTTCTATGAAGTTCATCGGAGGGCTACCTATGAAGCTTGCCACAAAACGGGTTTTGGGATGATTGTATATTTCATATGGCGTATCGTATTGATGCAATATTCCGTAGTTCATTACTGCTATTTTGTCTGACATCGACATGGCTTCTATCTGGTCATGCGTGACATAGATAACGGTTTGCGCGATCTCTCTCTGTAATCTCTTCAGTTCAGCTCTCATTCTAACTCGGAATGCCGCATCTAGGTTGCTCAGAGGCTCGTCTAAAAGAAGTACGGAAGGGTTGGTTACGAGAGTCCTAGCGACTGCTACACTTTGCAGTTCGCTTTGAGTCATTCTTCCAGGCGTTACTTCAAGAATATCTTTAATGCGCAAGAGCTCCGCTATTTCCATAACTCTCTTGCGGATCTCGTTTTTCGGTATCCCCCTCACTTTCAAACCGAACGCAATGTTGTCGAACGCGTTCATGGTTGGGAATATGGCGTAGTCTTGAAATACCAACCCAACTTTTCTTTCTTGAGGTTTTAACTCGTTTACGAGGGTGTCGTTGAAGTAAATGCTTCCGCTAGTAGGGCGGATTAGGCCAGCTATCATCCTTAATGTAGTTGTCTTCCCGCAGCCTGACGGCCCGAGGAATGAGACTAAGCTCCTATCTTCAACCTCGACGGATAGATCGTTGACAGCTACGAGTCTCCCAAACTCTTTTCTCAATTTGTCTAGCACTATCTTTGTGATGGCTCGCGCCCCCTACCTTTTAACAGCGCCGAAAGTCAGCCCTCTTACCAAATGCTTCTGTATTATCAATGAGAAGATTATCAACGGAATTATAGCGATTACACCGAAAGCGGATTGTGGGCCATAAAGGATCCCTGAATATACTGTGAAAGATCTTATCTGAACCGGTATAGTCATTATTTTGCCATGGGTCAAACACAGTGCCAGTAGGAATTCGCTCCAATTAAGAATAAATACGAAGAGGGAGGTGGCGACTAGGCCCCCTTTGATCAAAGGCAGAGTGACTTTGAAGTGGCTTTCGATTGTGGATAACCCATCCACTTGAGCTGATTGTTCAAGCTCTACTGGTACCTCATCTATGAAGCTAGCTATCATCCAAGTTGAGTACGGGCTTGTAAAGCAAGCATACGCGAGTATAAGTCCTTGGTATGTATCGACTAAACCTAATATGGAATACAGGACTAACAAAGGTATCACCGCAGCTATTGGAGGCGCCATTCTAGCTGACAAAAGGAATACTGGGAAGAACTCCCCGCCCAATTTATGCCTTGAAACTCCGAAAGCGGCTAAGATCCCGATGGCTATTGAAAAAAGCGTTCCAAAGACGCTGCATATCGCGCTGTCTACTATCGAATGGGTGATCACTGGGACATTTGCAAATGTAGTGAACAGCGCGGCTCCAGTAAATATATTTACATAGTTTTCTACCGCGATTTTTTCTGGGATGAAAACAGGTGGATATGTAAGCCATTGTCCCATAGGTTTTATTGAGGTGGATATTATCCAGAAAACAGGGAACAATGTCAGTATCAATCCAATTACGATTACTATCCAGCCTATAACCCCTAGTTTCTCTTCCAGCACTTCTTCGCTCATAGCTATCTACGCCTCAATATGGGTCTTACAGAGGGTGCAATAATTAGCAGGAAAACGATTAGGATTATCAATGCTAGTGATGACCCGTATCCTAACCTGCCGCTTACTATACTAACGACGAATGCGTATATCGATATAGTTTCCGTGTGGAAGCCGGGTCCCCCGCCCGTCATGATGAAGGGCATGTCGAAGAGCTTTAGAGCCTCCATCAACCTAATGATTAACGCTATCACAATTATGTTCTTCAACATAGGAAGTTTTATGTGCCTAAAAATCTGCCAATCAGAGGCCCCTAAAACTTTGGCAGCCATTATCGGGTTCTCAGGTAATGAGAGTACTCCTGCGGTCATTAACAGAAACATAAATGGCGTCCACTGCCAAACGTCGGCAATTATAAGCGCGGCGATAGCAGCATATCTATCTGATAGCCATGATAGTTCAAAATCTCTTCCCACCATTAAACCAACGATGTAGTTCAATGGCCCTCTGGGTTGGAATATCATCCAAAAATTATACCCTACGACGACGGGCATAAAAAACATCGGTATTAGAAAGAATGTTGCGATCAACTTCTTCCCTCTAAAAGTTTTTGAAAATAATAGAGCACCTATGAGGCCAAAAACAAATTCTACACCTACAGCGGGCGCAACGATGAGAAACGTCCGGAGAAACGAATAAATGAACCTAGCATCTGTAAACACGTTTATAAAACCTATGCCATAATTGAATTGAGCCAACCACCAAGAAATTTTACCAGGTTCCCATCCTGACAAGCTGAGAAATATCATTAGTAGAAACGGGAAGAGTAACACCAAGAAGAGGACAACGTGTATAGGACCTAACAGAACCAAGAATCTATTCTTCGGGTTATCTATGAAATCTAAGAACTTTTGATGCCAGTTTCTAGTCGTCTTCAAACATATTCACACTATTCGTTGTTTACTCCGTTTACGTTCGGTTAATGGTATGCTATCGTATTAAAGATTTCTCGTTGAAACTTGGTAATGGCTTCAACAAAAAAGGTTCAAATTAGAAAGATTGGAGAAAAAAAGATTGGAGTTAAAGGTCTGGATTCATTAATGGCGCAAGCTTTGGACCAAAGCCTTTATGGTCAGGTGGACCCCAGGTTCGGTTGACCGCTATCTGCTTATCTCTTCCTAAACGGTCAGTTATCGCTTCCCATTCGTTGTGGACGGCCTTCATTGCCTCCTCAAGCCCCTCAGTGCCCATCATGGCTGCGTTCACGTGCTTCGTTAAGATATCGTCATAGTCTGTTGCCCCATTCAAGTTGTAGTCTGGACTAAACCAATCGAAGGCTTCCTTCATCACATCGGTGTAGTATCTGCCTCCGTACCTCGATACCACGTAATCACTATCAAGGTGGCATGTTCGGAACGGCTCGTAGAAACTTCCAGGGTCGGCTATGGTCTTCGTGCTAACCTCCGGATCTGCCCAGTACGTTAGCAACGCAAATGCCAGCTCCTTATATTTAGAGTAGTTGTTAATGAACATGACATGTGTCTGACCGACATGTGCAGCATGCCTAATACGTCCGTCTTTCGTTGGATACCCAGGCGGCAGAGCACACTTGTGCTTCTCACCTAGTGGAGGGGTAGCACTTTGGCTTGCCATTTTAATTGAAGTCCAAGATTCGATCATGGCGATCTTTCCTTTAATGAAGAAGTCATACGCTGCATCCCAGATTCCGGTCTTAGCTTCTGGAGGACTGTACTTGTCAACCAGCTCCTTCATGAACTTGATTACTTCCAGTCCGGCAGGCGAATCAACTAGAGGTACCATATTCTCGTCAAAGTAATCGACTCCTCTCGAATGTAGAAGCTGTTTATAGCTGTTCTTATTCCAAAACACTGGGGCGTAAACCCATGTTCCCCACATCTTGGGTGGCCTAGTAAAGAATTCAGCTATATCCTTAAACTCTTTCCATGTTTGCGGTGGCTTCAAGTCGTATCCGTATTTATCGTGGAAATCCTTCTGTTCTTTCTGATCCTCGAAATAATCCGCCCGGTAATCGGTTCTCCATAGGTCGTAGTCGTACACAGCCGACCAAACTTTCCCCCCGTACGATTCCATACCGCCTACAAACGCCGGGAAGACAGGGCAGGGTCCTTCGTCAATTCCCCACTCTGGCTGATACCTCTGATAGTAGTTTGCTGGTGCAGCCCACGGATCCATTACCAGTCCTTTCTCAACGAATGTGCCAAGCCAATGTTGCGGAATGAGAACGCATACATCGTATGCGCCAGATTTTTCCACCGATTCAGCCATGTACTTTGGAAGGAAGTCATCCCAAGAGATTGTTACTTCCTTGTATTTCAATCCCGTCGCGTCTGTAAACTCCTTCATGTACTCTGGTTTGTAGCTCCCCTCAGATCCAGGGGATCCCGTCATAACGAATTCATGGTCTCTAGCTTCAGGATGGACTTTGAGATACATTAGAGCGCCGTTAATCCCTCTTTCTTTCGGCGTCTTTCCCGGAGGTGTGGGGAAGGTTGTAACATAATCATATGTAGGTGTAGGTGTAGGCGTAGGCGTTGGTGTGGGGGTAGGTGTAGGTGTTGGAGTTGGCGGTGGCAGCGTGGCTTCGTAGATACCGTAGCCAGCAGCCGCTACAACCGCAACGACGACTATACCGCCGACATACTTGACATAACCTCTTCTAGAAACTTTCTCTGTAGTCATTTTATTTTCCCTAAGCAATCGCTATTCTTGATAAAATACTCTTAAAGCTTTCGATATGGATGCCCCTACCCATCTGCAGAAAAACTTTAGCGAAAATTCTGACTACTTGGGTCATATGAAAAAAGTAGAAAGTTCATACATTCACGATGGTGCCAGCGTGCAAGGTAGAGGGTGCCTAACGGTTGGTTTGCGGTGAATTTAAGAAGAAAATGAAGTCATGAATGCGTGAGCGCAACTTAGATTGTGGTAGTAACTGGCTTGAAAGAGCGTGACAACATTGTTTTTATATCTTGAAGTTAAACTAATCGAAGACCGTAACAGAGGGCCCGACTAAGATCTGGGCAAAAGAATGAGAAAATGAAATACAAGATTGGCGCCTCCATCCTGTCAGCGAAGTTCTCGCATCTTGCAGACGAAATTGAAAGGGCTGAAAAAAGCGGAGTAGACTTCATTCATTTTGATGTCATAGACACATCGTTCGCGAATTTCATTTCTTTCGGACCTTTATTAATTCGTTCTCTCAGAGACCTGACCAGTCTTCCCTTTGACGTGCATTGCTATGTTGCCAACCCCTTGAAATGTATTAAGGAAATCGTAGAAGCTGGGGCTAACTCAGTCACCGTCCATCTCGAAATGGCTGATAACCTTACCCATGTCATAGATTACATCAAACAAAACAACGTTAAAGCGGGGGTCGCGCTTCTCCCCGAGACTCATCCGGAATCCTTAAAATACATCATAGAAAAATTAGACATCGCAACCGTCGTAGGGATAGATTTATTCTCTTTCGGTACATGGCAATTTATACCAAGCCAACTTGCAAAAATAAAGGAGACCCGTCAGCTAATATCCCAGCGAAGTCTGCAAACGGACTTGCAAGTTGATGGAGGAGTAACTTTGAACAATGTTGAAGAGATAACTAGAGCAGGCGCTAACGTTCTTGTTGTTGGATCAACCCTATTCAAAAGCAAAGATATAGCTCAGACAGTCATGTCTCTTAGGGAAATAATCGAGAAAAGCGCTTAGTTACTAATGCTTTTCATTTAGAAATATTTTTCATATATGTCTTTAGCCCAGTATAGCTGCGTTCCCGCTGCCTCGAGGGCTGCTGTCAATAATGCCTCTGCTACTTCCTCTAGTTGCGCCTGCGTCTAACGCCCCTTTTATATGGGCTTCCGTGCAGTAGCGGCAGCGAAATACGCTGGCCAATGCCAACATTAGGAGTTCTTTAGTCTTTTTGTCTAGCACACTCCTCTCCATTAATGTGGTCTGAAATTCTCGAAACTTACCGGAGAATTTCTGATGTACCATTTTTCATCGTCAATAGCCATCAACTGATCACCTGTTCCACTAATCTATATAGCACGTCAATATAAGCGACATCTAGGTTGACAAGGGATTCTGAGCTTTTTGCGCAAACAACTGGTAGAGAAGTTAAGCTAGGGAAGTACGATACTCCTGTTGGATAGGAAGCTACGAGCACTCAGCGCATATACATCATTTTTCAGATAAGAAAAACTTTGATGGCATCGTCTGAGGAAATCATGTAAAAGCCTTTAAGATTTCATTCCAAGTTCTGACGGTATGCGAAATCCACAGTCGATCATTGAAGGATTGCAAAAAAGAGAAAGATTTCTTAGACTTTTTCTCTTAGAGTCTCTACATCAAGAGGAGGGCCGTAGCAAAGCTGCCTATTTGCGTTCATGTAGATGCCTTCATCGACTATTAACCCGTAGTGCGCTCCATCTCTCACCGCACGACGTAGATTCTTTGGCTCCACGGAGTCCCCCATATTGGCGACCATCATCCCTTCTTCAAGCAGCTTCTTGTACAAGTCGTTCACCGGTTCCTCATAAGCCAATATGACGGAGTCTATCTCCAGCGTTTGTCTCTCGAATTCTGTGTTCTCAATGGTCACCTCACCATCGGATATCCTATAGACCGTTGAGTTCGCAAGTATCCTCACCGGTATTGGGATTGTTTTTCCTGTCAATCCTTCTCCATTTCCTCCCGCTAGGCGTTTCATTAGGACGTCTCTGTGGACCGGTTCGAGTGTGGGCGCGAACTCATTGTTGTGGGTCACGACCGTCACCTCTTTTCCTGCGAAGGCTAATGCTTCAGCGGTGTCTGCTCCCGCATAATGCTCACCCCATACCAATACTTTTTGACCCGTCTCAACAGGGCCGGCTCTATCTCCTGGATGCCAAGGGCAGTTGAACTTGTCGCAGACCATGACGTCTTCAAAGCCGATCGCCTTGTCGATGCCCGAGATATCCGGCTTGAAGCTGTGAGCCCCCGTTCCTGTTAAGACGATGTCGTAGCTTCTCAATTCATCAATCTTCGGCTCTGTCTTTAGGTGGGTCTCCACATTCAGCTTCTTCACCTGCTCGCGGATCCAGTCTAGGTACCATCTCATCTTCGCCTTACCGGGAACCATACAGCAGTACTTCATTGCTCCTCCAAGCTCGCTCTCGTTCGAGAAGAGGCTTACTTTATGTCCCCGTATCGTCGCTGTACGGGATGCTTCCATGCCTGCTGCGCCACCACCCACGACCGCGATCTTCATAGGTTTTTTCGCTTTCTGCATGTTCCAGAAGCGCTCATCACCCATCGCAGGGTTTATGGCGCATTTTATCTCATGTTTAATCATAAGCGACTCTTGCCAGCAGCCGACAAGGCAGGAGATACATTTCCGAATTTCCTTCTCCTTGCCGTAGTATGCTTTCAGCGCCCAGTAGGGGTCTGCGACGAATTGTCTTGATAGGCCGACCATGTCGGTTTTGCCTTCAGCAATTATCCTGTCGCAGTATTCAGGGCTTCTTAGCGAGTGACTTGTAATGACGGGAATGGAGACCTCTTTCTTGATCGCTTCCGCGGTATAGGTGTTCCAGCCTTCAGGATAGTACATGGGATCCATTACAGGTCCCGGGGCATCGAAAGTTCCCGCACTTACGTCGAGCGCAGCGACGCCGTTCTCTTCAAGTGCCTTTGCTATCCTAATGCTTTCTTCAAGCTTTCTTCCTTCAGGTACATATTCTTCAGCGGAATATCGATAGAGGATCGGGAAGTCTTTTCCGCATTTCCTCTTTATTCTTGCTACAATCTCTAATGGGAATCGCATCCTGTTTTCAAACGATCCTCCAAATCTGTCCGTTCTTCGGTTTGTATGCGGGCTCATGAACTGGGCTATTAAATAGCCATGTGCAGCATGCAACTCAACACAGTCAAATCCTGCTTGCTGAACTCTCCAAGCCGCTTCGCCATACTTTTCAATCAGATCGTAAATCTCTTCAACCGTCATTGCACGAGCTACTTTCCCCTTCTTCTCTATCTCTGCATATACAACTTCATGACCTGCGGATCCGGGCTGATCTGTTATAAGGTCGCTGCATGAAATCTGCCCGGTTCTCGGCATGGCCGCTTGGCGTCCAGGATGCTGAATCTGGACAGCGCATTTAGCACCGTGCCGCTGCATACTTCTAGCTAGCCTATGGAGGCCGGGAATGTAGTTATCATTGTCTGCGATCAAACATGTGACTGTGGGGCGTCCTGTGATGCTTTCAGGCGTAGTTGCACCGCATATAATCAAGCCAACTCCTGATTTGGCAACTTCCTCATGGTAGTGAATCGTCCTCTCATTAGTGCTGCCGTCTGCGTTTCCTGAACTTATATCCGTTGGTACGTGGACTATACGGTTCTTAGTCTCTACATTTCCGATGTAGATCGGTTTGAATAGGTTTGGATATTTCAAAGCCATTTTCAAGCCCTCCTAACTATAGCATTTTGCTTTCCTACTTATCCAATGGCTTTTATATCCATAGGTGTTCATTAAATTTTGGGGTTAAACATCTTGCAAAAGTTAGGGATAGGTTTCATCGGAACGGGTTTTGTAAATACCTTTCATGCGAAGTCTTTCGTGACTATTAGGAATGCAGAGATAGCAGGAGTGTACTCGAGGACTCAGCAAGGCGGTAAGCGTTTTGCAGCATTCTGTCAGGAGTTGGGTGTGGGTGAGCCGAAGGTCTACACTGATCTAGCTCAGATGGTGAGGGATCCCAAGGTGGACGCTGTGTGGATAGGTAGCCCGAACTTTCTCAGGGTTGAGCAAGTGAAAACGATTACTGAAGAGGTGACACAGGGTAGGGCTGAGTTGAAGGGTGTGAGCTGCGAGAAGCCTCTCGCCAGAAACGTGAAGGAGGCGAAGGAGATGATGCGGATGATCGAGAAGGCGGGAATACCGCACGGCTACCTTGAAACCAACGTCTTCATGCCCGCGGTCGTCCGGGGAAAAGACATCGCTTGGCGTAGAGGCGCCCCGATAGCCGGCAGACCCTACCTCGCACGGTCAGCGGAAGAACACTCAGGTCCCCATTCACCATGGTTCTGGATAGGAAGGAATACCGGCGGAGGCGTACTGACAGACATGATGTGCCACAGCCTCGAAGGCGCACGATACTTGCTGACCGCACCCGACGAACCTAAAGACCATCTAACACTGAAAACGGTCAGCGCGGAGATTGCAACTTTGAAGTGGGCTCAACCAAAATTCGCTAAAGCTCTTAAGAAACGGTTCGGTGACCAAGTTGACTATCTAAAAGAACCCGCGGAAGACTATGCTAAAGCTGTCGTTACGTATGAGACCAAGGCCGGAGACATTCTGATGGCTGAATCGACGAACTCTTGGTGCTTCATGGGACCCGGTATGCGCCTGATATTTGAGCTAATAGGACCAGAATATTTCATGGAGATCAACGATCTGAAGCCCATGCTCCACGTCTTCTTCAGTCGAGAAGTAACTGGAAAAGCCGGAGAAGATCTTATAGAGAAGCAGTCTGCTGAACAGGGGCTGATGCCTGTGTTGGAAGACGAGTCCTATGTCTATGGTTACCAGGCCGAGAATAGGCATATGGTTGAGTCGTTTCTGAAAGGCAAGATGCCTCGGGAAAACTGGTATGATGGGCTCTTCATTACCCGCATGATGGCCGCCCTCTACATGTCAGCCGAGACTAAGAAGAAGTTATCATTCCCACCGGCAGGCCTTGACGATTTCATTCCGAAAGTCGGAATGGGAACATTCAATCCTAAGACGGCCCTTCAAGGACTATGAAACTCCCCTTTTATTTTTAACAGAAGAGAGAAGAGCTGAGTGAATGCTAGGTCTTCTTCTTAACCTTGTGGATTGATCTGCCGGCCGCATCCAAGGCTGCTTCTTTTAATGCTTCAGACAAGGTTGGATGCGCGTGGATCATGTCCGCTACATCGTCTACGGTCGCCTCAAGTTTGATCGCCAGAACCGCTTCATGAATCATTTCTGAAACCTTGGGTCCAATCATGTGAATGCCCAGTATCTCTCCTGACTTAGCGTCTGCAATTACCTTTATCCCTCCTCGATCTTCTGAAAGTGTTAGAGCTCTTGAGTTGTTCAGGAAAGAAAATCTTCCGACAGTTATCTGACGACCTGACGCGGTAGCCTGCTTCTCGGTTAAGCCTACAGAAGCGACTGCTGGTGATGTATAAACGCATCTTGGAACTGCGTGATAGTCGATCTCAACAGCAGCTCCCATCGCATTTTCTGCAGCTACAATTGCCTCAGCGGAAGCCACATGGGCGAGCATAAACCTGCCCACAGCATCGCCTATGGCGTAGACATTTGGAATATTAGTCTTCATCTGTTCGTCAACGATGATCCTTCTTCTTTCATCCACTCTTATTTCATCTAGACCCAAGCCTTGAGTTTTCGGAACTCTGCCTACAGCCACTAGTATCTCTTCAGCTGTCAAAGTCTTCTCGCCATCCCTCGTTACCGCAATAACAGCCGTTGCCTCTTCCCTCTCCTCAATTCTTGCTACTCGGGCGTTAGTTAGAACATTTACACCATCTTCTTCAAGAAGATTCTGCAGAAACAAAGCTATTTCTTCATCTTCTCCAGGCAGTAGTTGAGGCATCATCTCCATTAGCGTAACGCTCGTTCCAAGTCTATTGAAAATAGATGCGAATTCAACGCCGATTGCTCCGCCTCCGACGATCACCAAGCTCCCTGGAAGATGTTCCAGAGCTAGCGCATCGTCGCTTGTGATAATTCTTGCTTTTTCTGACCTTGGCACTTGCAGAGGCGCATTCTCTGAGCCGGTTGCTATTACGATATTGTCTGCTTCGACTTTCCGTACAGACGAATTGCTAGCAACTGTAACCTCTCTAGATCCCTTGATAGTTGCAGTTCCTTTAACAATTTCTACACCATAGCTTTCGATAAGACGCCGCGTGCTGGTCACTATCCTCTTCACTATTCCGTTTTTTCTTTCCATGACCGAAGAAATATCGGTCGTAACATTGTCAACAGATATCCCGTATTTCCCTGCTTTCGCGATCTTCGACAGAAGATTCGCGCTTTCAAGAAGAGCTTTTGTCGGTACGCATCCTCTACTGAGGCAAACTCCTCCCACTTCATCCTTTTCAATTAGTGATACTGTAGCTCCCAATTGAGCGGCTCTAATTGCAGCTACATAGCCCGCTGGTCCGGCACCTATTATCGCAACGTCAATCATTCCTAGCGAACCTGCCATCTGATTCGAATAGAATAATCTACATTACAAGAGTGTCTGGTGCCTCAAGCAAGCGTTTGACCTCCCGTAGGAACTCTGCGGCGGGCACCCCATCTACAACTCTGTGATCGAACACCAAGGAAAGCGTCGCCATATGCTTTACCACAACATTCTCGTTGACAATAATCGGCCTCTTTTCTGTCGCACCAAATCCGATTATCGCAATTTGAGGCGGATTAATGACTGGAGCGAATATTTCAACACCGTAAGGACCAAGATTTGAGATAGTAAACGTACTGCCTAACAAGTCTTGGAGATCCAATTTCTTTTGCATCGCTTTCTCAGTAAGCTGATGAATTTCATTCGATATATCCTGAAGCGTTTTCTTGTTTGCATCACGAACTACAGGCGCAACAAGTCCTTCCGGCGTATTGATCGCCAGAGCGATGTTAATTTCCTCAAATATCTTTATTTCGTCCCCTTCCAAGGTGGAGTTAAGAATTGCATGAGCTTCCAAAGCTTTTGCTACAGCTTTTACCATGAACGCCGTCAACGACAAATCGGTACTGATCGCAGTCTTCATACTCTCCCGAAGATGAATTAGATTTCCCATGTCCACATCCATCGTTATAATTACGGGAACAGTCGTATGGAAGCTGTAGGAAAGGCGCTCTGCAACCGTTCTCCTTATTCCAGATAGCGGTATGGATTTGGCGATTCGCAGACCCTTGAACAACTCAGTCGGCGTCACCGGCGGCACAGCGACAGCCGCTGTTCTTCTTTCCTCCACCGCGCGCAACACGTCCTCCTTTAGAATTCTCCCGTCAGGACCGGTTCCCTTGACGGCAGTAAGATCTATTGCATGCTGTTTAGCTAGGTTTCTTGCAAGTGGAGATGCTCTAACCCCTTCCACCCTTCTTTCTAGAATTCTTGGAGGAACTCCCTCAATCTTCTTGACAGGCGGAGGAGGACCCGGCACCGTCGCAGCCACCTCAACCGTCGGCAAAGGTTCATCCAGCCGACCTACAAAACCAACGATGGCCGGCACTTGAACGTCATATCCCGATTGAAATAAGATTCTCCTCAAGATGCCTTCGCCAGGTGCTTCAACTTCGAAGGTTGTTTTTTCGCCTTCAACGACTAGAAGCGCTTCTCCTTTTCTGACTTGATCGCCCTCCTTCTTGAGCCACTCTACAATCTTTCCGGTCTTCATTGCAGGGTCTAAACGTGGAACAACGACCTCGTACATATTCGCTCATCTACTTTACGAGTGATTTCACAGCCTCCACGACTTTCTCTTTGTTCGGCATATACTCTTGTTCTAGAGAAGGTGAAAACGGAATTGGTATGTCTGGTGCAGCGATGCGAACTATCGGCGCATCCAAGTAGTCGATTGCTCTCTCCGCGATGCTGGCAGCTATTTCTGCCCCCACGCCTCCCGTTTTTGAGTCGTCCTCCGCTATTGCTAGGCGCCCAGTTTTCTTCACGGAGTCGACTATCGTATCTATGTCAAGTGGCTGAATCGTCCTAGGATCTAGGACTTCAGCCTCTATCCCTTGTTCTCTAAGTATTTCAGCCGCCGCGATCGCCTCCCGCACCATACGAGAGATCGCGACTACCGTTATGTCTCTGCCCTCCCTTTTTACGTCAGTTTTCCCGAAAGGCACTGTATACTCCTCCTCTGGAACCTGACCCTTAACTCTGTACAGAAGGCTACTTTCGATGTAAAGTACTGGATTGCCGTCTCTCATCGCTGTTTTTAACAGACCTTTGGCGTCGTAGGGCGTGGATGGAAGAGCCACTCTTAAGCCTGCAACCTGAAGCAGCCACGAAGGAATGTACTGCGAGTGTTGGGCGCCGTGAGCTCTACCTAAACTGTATTGAGTCCTGATCACTATGGGAACCTTTAGTTGACCGCCGCTCATGAACCGCATCTTTGCAGCTTGGTTACAGATTTGCTCCAGAGCGATCGGAAGAAAATCCATATACATAATCTCGGCTATAGGTCTGAGACCTATCAAACTTGCACCGATTGCTGCTCCAGCTATAGCAGCTTCAGATATCGGCGTGTCTCTAATCCTCTCTGGGCCGAATTCCTTTAGAAAACTATCAGTAATCTTGAATGCTCCGCCGTAAGCCCCTATATCTTCACCGATCAGAATAACATTTGGATCCTTGATCATCTCTTCCCTCAATGCTTCTCGTATCGCTTCTGCATATATTATCTCTCGCATAGTCCACAGCCTCAAGCATAAACCAGTTTCTCTAACTCCTGAAAAGAAAGGACTGAACTCTCTTGGGCAAACTTTACTGCCTCGTCAATCTTGGATAGAATCTCGCTCCTTAGTTTCGCTACTTCCCCCTCAGAAATGAACCCGGACGCTATCAGCTTCTTTTCGAAATTAGTTATTGGATCCTTTTTCAGCCATTCCTCAACCTCTTCCTTAGGTCTGTAAGGAGCTTTGTCGTACACTCCGTGACCCTTCTGCCTGTAGGTTTTGTATTCTATTAGTGCCGGTCCCTCTCCCGAACGCGCAATTTCAATCGCTTCCTTTGTAGCTTTGTGAACTGCAACAGGGTCGTTTCCTTCAACTGAAATTCCATGAATACCGTAAGCAGTTGCTCTTATGGCTAGGCTGTTCGTTGCTACAGCCTTTTCAACTTTCATTCCAATGGCGTACTTGTTGTTCTCACAAACGAATATAACCGGCAACTTCCATATTGCCGCTAGGTTTATCCCTTCATGGAAAGCTCCGGTGTTAGCAGCACCGTCACCAAAGAATACCGCCACGACACGATCGCTCTTCTTGTATTTAAGTGCAAGTCCTACTCCTGAGGCTATAGGGATCCCGCTACCGACGATTGCGGAAGCGAAAAGACTATTCTTCTCTAGGCATATCCCAACATGCATTGACCCGCCGAGACCTTTACATGTTCCCGTGGACTTGCCGAAGAGTTCCGCCATAATCAGTTTTGCAGGTATCTCCTTGGCTAAAGCATGTCCATGCCCTCTATGGCCGCTTATTATGTAGTCACTGGGATCTAAGGCGGACATGACGCCGACTGCAACCGCTTCCTCTCCGAAATATAGATGAGCCGGTCCAGTGATCAAACCTCGCATCAAATAGAGTTCCTCAACCTTCTCTTCGAAAAGCCTTATCTCAATCATTTTCTTCAGCATCCAAACAAGTCTCTCTTTCTCGAATCCAAGCCCCGCGTAGTCCTCAGCTGGTATACTCTTTATCTCAGTTAAACCTGACATCTTGGGAATCGCCGCCTCCATACTTGATCACCCTAATAGATAAAGCTAGTATGATTTTTAACTTGCTCCGTTGTTGTGCGAACAGAATCATTGACGAATCTTCAACATCCCTGTATCCAAACCTAAAATCAGCTTACGTTGGGATCAGATTCAAATCTTGTAGAAGGCGTTCAAAAACAGAGAATTGCTATTTGCTGTCGCAGGCGGGATGACGCCGGAGACAGCTCGCGAGGCGATTCAGTCAGGCGCGGACATAATCATCGCCGGCAGATACATTACTCAGTCAAAGAATACTGAAAGGTCGATAGCAGAGTTCTAAGAATACGCTCACAAATAGGGAAAGACATAGATTTTTGCAGGAAAGATCTTGAATAGAATGATGACTCCTCCCAATCTGCTATGCCTTCCAACAAATCGCGTCAACGCAAAAGAGAATTATCTAGGCTTACACAACTTACTTGTGACATTTGTATGGGAACGAACCTCCGGCCGATTATAGTAAAGAAGGAAATATCCTTAGGGCAGCTTAAGCGGAAAAGGCTTGCTGTCGACGCTAATAATATGCTATACCAATTCCTTTCTATAATTCGGCTGCCGGACGGAAGCCCACTCAAGGACTCGCGAGGCAATATAACATCGCATCTCGCGGGACTAGCATTCCGAACCACGCGACTGATAGCGGAATATGAAATTCTGCCTGTATTCGTATTTGATGGGAAGCCCCCGGTCTTGAAAGCAGATGAGATAGAAAAACGAGATGAGATACGAAAGAAGTACGAAGTAGAATGGCGTAAGGCGCTTGAGGAACACGATTATGCAAAGGCGTTTTCAAAAGCGGTTATGACTGCCAGATTGACGAAACAGATGGTTGATGATGCGAAACTGCTCTTGCAGTTGCTCGGAATACCTTACATTCAAGCTCCAAGTGAAGCTGAAGCTCAGTGCGCGTACACAGCAATGAAGGGAGATGTATGGGCGGCGAATAGCCGGGACTACGATTCACTCCTATTCGGCGCGCCGCGCTTAGTTAGATACATTACTATATCAGGCAAGGAGTTCTTGCCCAGTAGAGGAGTATTACGCAAACTCAGGCCTGAGCTGATAGAGCTACGTGAGTTCTTGCTTCATCACGGAATCACGAGAGAACAGCTGATAGATCTGGCCATACTTATAGGGACGGACTTTAACTCTGGGGTAAGAGGTCTAGGCCCGAGGAAGGCGTTGAAACTGATAAGACGGTACAGAAGCCTAGATCAACTCTCTGTGGATCTGAGAACACAACTGCCGGGAAATTACGCAGAGATAAGGGAGATCTTTCTCAAACCCGCAGTGACCGATGACTATAATATAGCGTATGAAAGTGCAAATGAAGAGGGGTTGTTGAGATTTCTATGCGAGGAACACGATTTCTCTTCGGATCGCGTTGAGAAAGTAATCGAAAGGATGAGAGGAGTAAGCCAATCGATTAACTCACAGAGTGAGCTGGAAAACTGGTTCGATAAGTAGGGCTAACTGCAGATGGCACCCACACCTTTCATGAAACTTGCAACTCTCTGCGAAGACTTGGCGCGTACAAGCAAAAGGACTGTCAAGACTCAATTGATCAGCGCGTTTATACGCGAATTGGAAGAGTATGAAATATCACCAGCTGTCTGTTTCATAGCTGGGAGGGCTTTCCCAGAATCAGACTCAAGGGTCCTGGACATAAGCGCGAGAACTCTCGGGAAGGTACTCGAGAGAAGTAAGCAGCCTCCGCTGGTTCAAGAGCCTCTTACGATCTCTGGAGTCTATGGAAAATTTGAGGAAATAGCACGGTTCTCAGGGAAAAGATCGAGAATGAAGAAAGAAAGTCTTCTTGAGAGTTTGCTGGGTCAAGCTGCACCGATTGAAGCGAAGTATCTCGCTAAGATGATATTTGGAGAGATGCAGATAGGCGTGGTAGAAGGAGTGATGCTCGATGCAATAGCTAAAGCATCGAGCGTTAACCGGGATCTAGTTAGAAGAAGCCATATGTTTCTAGGTAATCTTGGGGAAGTTGCAAGAATAGCTTTGAGGCAAGGGAAAATTGGCCTAGAGGGAATAAGTATACGACTATTCAATCCCATAAAACCGATGCTGGCCGAGATGGCCTACGAGATATCGGAAGTTCTAACTGAACACGGCGGCGTAACGGCATTCGAATACAAATTTGACGGAGCACGAATACAGGTTCACAAGAGAGGCTCGCAAGTCCAGATCTTTAGTAGAAGGCTGACTGATGTGACAGACAGTCTCCCTGATATAGTTGCACTGGCTTCAAGAAGGATTAAAGCGAATGAAGCGCTCCTAGAAGGGGAAGTTGTTGCCGTCGGAGCGGGTGAAAAGCCCCTCCCTTTTCAGGATCTTATGAGAAGGTTCAGAAGAGTCCACGAGATAAGCCAAGTAGCAAGGGAAATACCCTTGAGGCTTTACCTCTTCGACATTCTTTATTTAAACGGTGGATCCCTAGTCGATATGCCATATGAGGATAGATGGAGGTTCTTGTCCGAAATCTGCGATGAAGATTTGCTAGCGAAGAGGATAATCACCGGAGATGTCTCTATCGCAGAACGGTTCCTAAAAGAATCCTTTGACGCAGGTCATGAGGGAGTAATGGCCAAGTCTCTCAAGAGCAAGTACGCCCCTGGCGTCAGAGGAAAGAAATGGCTCAAGATCAAGCCAGCGGACCGTCTCGACTTGGCGATAATTGCTGCTGATTGGGGATACGGTAGAAGAACTGGATGGCTAAGCAACTACCATCTTGGGGCGATCGACGAGGACAACGGAGATTTCTTGATGGTCGGTAAGACTTTCAAGGGATTGACTGACGAAGAATTCATCGAAATGACTAGGAAACTACTAAGTCTAAAGATTTCTGAGGACGAATATACTGTTCGCGTTAAGCCGAGCATAGTTGTTGAAGTGGCGTACAACGAGATCCAGAAGAGCCCTCAGTACCTGTCGGGTCTCGCGTTGAGATTTGCGAGGATAGTTCGAATCAGAGAGGACAAACCGGCCAAAGATGTAGACAGTATTCAAAGGCTTAGAGATCTCTACCAGAAACAGTTCGAACATAAGGCTAGACCCGGTCTCTAAGATCTTAAAGGTCCACGTGAGTTGAGAAAAGGCATGAAGGTTGCTGTTCTCTTCAGTGGCGGAAAGGATAGCTGCCTTGCATTATGGTACGCCATCCATCAGGGCTGGGACGTAGTGACATTGATCTCTGTCCATCCCGAAAATAGAGACTCTTGGATGTTCCATTATCCAGCTGTATCCTCAACTAAACTCCAAGCACAATTAATGGATCTCCCCCTAGTCATAGTTGATACTTTAGGAGAGAAAGATAGAGAGCTTGAAGATCTTACCGCCTGCCTCATCGACGTGAAAGAACTGCTCGGAGTCGAAGCGATAGTTTCAGGAGCTGTAGCCAGTGAGTACCAAAGAACACGTATAGGCAGTATTTGCAACAGAATGGGATTAAGAAGTTTCACGCCACTATGGCTTAAAGATCCTGAACTCTTACTGAGGCTGCAGATCGAACTTGGATTTGAGATAGTCATAACAGCCGTCATGGCGCAAGGCTTCTCTGAATCTTGGCTCGGGCGTAGACTTGACCTAGGCTGTGTGCAAGACCTTCTTCGTCTCAATGAAAAATATGGAGTTCACATTTCAGGAGAAGGAGGCGAGTACGAAACTTTCGTAACCTTTTCGCCATTGTTCAAGTCAAAGATAATGATCCTCAAGACAAGTCGAGAATGGAATGCAGAATCTCATCGCGGGATTCTAAATATAGAAAGCGCTAGGCTCACCGGGTTGGGTTAACTGAACACCTGTCATCTTGTCAGGTCCATGGCAGCTTTCTGTGCGGCATGATAAACTTCGTGTTCGTCAATTGTCTGAAACTTTCCTTCGGCCATCAACAACTGGCCGTCAACTATTGTTACGCTGACATTCATACCTTTCGCCGAGTATACTAGATCTGAGACTACCGTTTCCTCACCATGGATCGGCATCATATTTGGAGCGTTGAGATCTAAGGCAATTATGTCTGCAGCCTTACCCTCTTCTATCCTCCCAATTTTTTCTGCTATTTGAAGAGTTTCAGCGCCTCCCAAAGTCGCAAGGTCCAGAACCTGTTGCGCCGGCAGAATCGTTGGATCCCATCGCTGAGCTTTATGCAATAGAGAACAGATCTTCATTGTTTCAAACATGTCGAGACAGTTGTTGCTCGAGGCGCTGTCAGTCCCTAGAGACACCGGAACTCCCTTTTCGAGCATTTCTGGAAGTGGGGCAGCACCTCCGTCTCCCAGCTTCATGTTCGAAACTGGGCAGTGAGAGACTTTCACTCCGTGCTTCCTGAATAGTTCTATCTCGTTTCTGGTAAGCCAAACGCTATGAACCGCAACCAATCTTGGAGAAAGGAATCCTATCTTGTCAAGATACTCGACCTCTCGTCTTCCGTACCTGGTTTCAAAACTAGCCTGCTCCTTTTTGGTCTCCGCTATATGCGTATGTATCAGGATTTTCTCTTTCTCAGAGATTTCCTTGCATCTTAACAACGTTTCCTCTTTGCATGTGTATGGCGCATGAGGCCCAAGGACAAATTGGATTCTCGACTCTCCAAGATTCTGGACGAAGCGGTATAACCTCTGAGTGTTTTCCCTATCCTTCTCCGCCTTTTCCGGATCAAATACGTCGATTATGGCATGTGAAAGAAAGGCTCTAAGCCCTGATTGTTTCACTGCTCTAGCCACATCCTCCATAAAGAAGTACATATCCATGAAGCAGGTTGTTCCTGATCTAATCATTTCCAAACAGCCGAGAAGGGCTCCCTGATAGGAAAGTTCACCAGTCAACTTCCTTTCGGTAGGCCAGATCTTCTTCTCAAGCCACTCTTGAAGCGGCATATCATCGACGTAGCCCCGTAGCAGAGTCATCGGCAGATGCGTATGTGTGTTAATCAATCCAGGCATCACTATTTTGTCCTTGCATTCGATCACACGGTCAGCTTCATGAGCGATCTTCGAGGCGACCTCCCCAATCGTTCCGTCTTCTATGTAGATTGACTTGTCTCTAAGAACATCTCTCGAGGCATTCTGAGTCACAACCCACGAGCAGTCTCTCAACAGTATCGACATCTAGATCACGGCAAACTAGTATGCGAAATACCAGCCTAAATAAGTTAAAGGCATGCCAGACGTAAAGTGTAGCTCGCAGCCGGGAGACCGAGTCTCGCGAAGAGAAGGGAAAAGCGCTTGAAACTCCGGGGGATACTTAAATAAGGTGCGGAGCGGAGCAAAACGCTCTTGCTCACCATTGATCTATCTGAGAAAGTAATATCTCTCTTTCGCAATCTTCGTTCTCCCCTTATCCCGACGATGTAGTCAGCTATATTCCCTGAGTCTGAATCTAGATACGAGGTGATTGGGACTATCTTCGCCCCGACTTCCTTTGCGGCCAAAGCTTAATTGGGCATCATCGTAATCCAACATTGCTGTCAATGAGGGGAAAATGGACTTGCATAAACCAGTTGTTGAGCCTGGGGCATACTTCTGGCAGGGTAACATAGCGTGCGCTGAAGGAGCTATAGCGGCTGGGTGCAGATTCTATGCAGGTTATCCGATAACGCCTTCAAGCGAGATCTTTGAGCATCTTTCAAGTCGGCTGCCAGAGGTTGGTGGGATATGTATCCAGATGGAGGATGAAATGGCGTCTCTAGCTGCGGTCATTGGCGCTAGCTGGGGAGGTGCTAAAGCATTGACTGCGACCTCGGGGCCCGGTTTCAGTCTGATGCAAGAGAATATAGGATTGGCTTGTATGACTGAAACGCCATGCGTGATTGTCGATGTTCAACGTGTAGGACCTAGCACTGGGCAAGCTACCAAGTGCGCTCAAGGAGATGTTATGCAAGCTCGTTGGGGGACTCACGGCGACCACGAGATGATAGCTTTAGCTCCAAACTCTGTTCAAGAGATGTTCGACCTGACGTTGAAAGCGTTCAATCTCTCGGAGTCCTATCGGAATCCTGTAATCGTCTTGGCTGACGAAATCATTGGACATATGCGAGAAAGGATTATGGTGCTGCGAAATCTCGAGATTATCGAGCGGAAAGATACTTATTCACCGCCATTCTTCAGCACCTCGGACAATTATGTAAGAGCTATGCCTCCATTGGGAAAAGGCTTGAACGTTCTAGTGACCGGTTCAACACATGATGAAAGAGGCTTAAGAGCCGCAACGGACCCTGAAATTCATAGAAACCTTGCGGAAGGACTAGTTGGCAAAATTCAGAGAGACGCACAGACACTCTCTGATGTTGAACAATATCGCGTTGACGATTGCCAGGTCGGCGTAGTATCTTACGGCTGCACATCTAGAGCTGTTTACACTGCCATTCAGGTGGCTGAAGAGAGCGGAATGAGCGTTGGACATGTTCGGTTGAAGACTATCTGGCCGTTTCCAGTCGAAGCAATCCAGAGACTTTCCGAAAGTGCACGAAGCATACTGGTTCCGGAGATGAATCTGAAGCAGGTTTACTTCGAAGTTTTGAGAGCCGTAGAGGGTGGGGCTCATGTTGTGGGATTGAACAAGGTCGGCGGCGGGGCTATAATATTTCCCGAAGAGATACTCCGCGCTTTGACCAAGATTATGAAAGGGGACTGAATATGCAGCGGTCGGAGGAACATTTCGCTAGAAAGTACTTGAGAGAAGAAGTCTTGCCGTCAACCTTCTGTTCGGGTTGCGGCTGCGGAACTGTAATCAACTGCTTTCTAAAGGCAGTCGAAGAAGAAGGTTTCAAGGATTTGAAGAATTTCGTTTTTTGTAGTGGAATAGGTTGTTCTTCATGGATTCCATCACCGTATATGAGAGCTGACTCAATCCATACGACGCACGGTAGGAGCATCCCAGTGGCATTAGGCCTCAAACTTGTCAGACCAGACCTGAATGTAGTGGTGTTTGGGGGTGATGGCGACATTGCTGCCATTGGCTTGAACCACTTGCTGCATGCTGCTAGAAGAAACTTGGAAGTTGTGGTCATAATGGTTAACAATATGATATATGGAATGACGGGCGGTCAAGCAGCTCCTACAACACCCTTCGGTGTTAAGACCACGACGACTCCTCATGGAACATTCGAGTATCCTCTTGATGTGTCAAGCCTCATGGTTTCTGCAGGAGCTTCCTATGTAGCTAGATGGACGACTTACCATGTTGTCCAATTGAAGGAAGCTATGAAGAAGGCGTTGAGGAAGAAAGGCTTCTCATTTCTGGAAGTTGTCAGTCAATGTCCTCCAATATATGGAAGAAGAATAGGTATGGAATCAGCGACCCAGTTTCTGAATTGGTTTAGGAGTAGCTCGATCGCTCTGAACAGAGCTAGAAATATGAAAGCAGAAGAATTGATCAACAAGATTGTCGTTGGAGAACTCGTGGACATAGATAAACCGACACTTTTGGAGAACATGCGCAAGGTTCTGGAGAAGGCAGCAAATTGAAAACAGACTGGAGAGTTGAAGTTATCTTCGCTGGATCGGGTGGCCAAGGCGTTGTATTCTCAGCGGTTGTTCTCGGAGGAGCCGCAACAGTTTATGAAGGAAAATACGCTGTGCAGACTCAAGGCTATAGCGCTCAAGCGAGGGGAGGATCATCTTGGAGCAGCGTCATAATCTCAGATGAAGAAATAGGCTTTCCCGAAGTTGAAAGCTGCGATATCTTGGTCGCTATGAATCAGCAAGGCTTCGACGAGCATTCTAAGAAACTCAGAAAAACCGGCACATTGCTGGTGGACGAAGACCTTGTAAAGACGGAACGCTCCAAATCCAACTGGAAGACCTACAGAATCCCTGCAACTAGACTTTCTGAGCAACTGTTCAAAAATAGGATCTATGCAAATATGATCATGCTCGGTGCGTTAGTTAGACTTACCAAGGTGGTTGGCGAAGAAGCCATGAAAAAGGCGGTCAATGATAATTCACCAAAACTTGCAAAGGTAACAAATACCGACGCTCTGCAGAGAGGCTTCTTCCTCGCCGAGAAGATCCGCTCTTGAGTCTAAACCTAGGAATGGACTACTTAACAATCAGCACAGGACAAGGCGACCATCTCACAACCTCTTCAGCAGTACTCCCAATGATGACCCGATGAGCTCCACTCATACCCTTCGAACCCATTATGACCAGGTCAATTTTCTCCTCCTCAATCTCTTTCAGTATGTCTTCAGCTGGCAGCCCCTCACGAATCTGATTCTGAAATGTGACATTCTCTCCCTCTGCCAACCTAGCCGCTTCATTCAAGTATCTCTCGGCTACATTTCTCAACCTCGTCTTTAGAATACTTGGGTCCGTGCCAGTCAAGCTCGAGGTTTGAATTATTCTGACATCAATCACGTACAAAAATACGACTTTTGATTCAAGTTTCCTTGCAATGTAGACTCCCTGCTTTGCAGCCTCTAGAGACAGTTGGGAGCCGTCGATCGGGATGAGAATTCTCTGGAACAACCTTTGTCGCCACGCAAAATCTCATTCGCCTGCTCTCTCCTTATCAAGTTTGTCATGGGTATGACCAAGGCCAAATTGAGGGAAGTTTGAAGGGAACTTCAAAAGTAGGCAATCTCACGTAGAAGTACACGTAGACAGACAGCGTTAAGAAGGCAAGCGCGACGCAGGCAGTTAGATAGTCAGATAGTTTCATCCTTAACGTCACTAGGGATTCTCTCTTCTCGGACGCTCCGAACGCTCTGGATTCGAGGGCTTCGGCCAACTCGATACTTCGCCTTATTGCAGACACAATCAGCGGGATCAATATCGGAATGTAATTTCTAATTCTCTTGACGAAATTTCCTTTTTCGAGTTCGAGTCCTCTAGATCTCTGAGCGTCTATCACAGTCTGAGCATCAACGGCCATCGTGGGAACAAGTCTAACGGCCGTTGTGAAAGTGAACACAAGCGTAAATGGCATACCTATGTTCTCAAGAGCTAGACCGAGATCATCAGGCGAGGTTGTCATAAAGAAGATTGAAAAGCATGATATCAATGCAAGAAATTTCACAGTCATCGCTAATGAGTATACAAGCGTTGTTCCCGTCAAGAAATTCATTACAAAGATGAGGGTTGCTAGCAAAGCGCCTCCCTTCATTGAGACAGACCATCTTCTCAGCGATTTAGCTAGGCCGATTATTGGTATCTGAGTGAAGAAGACTATGAGAAGAACCAGTAGATTGGAGAACATAAGACATACTGCGAAGATGCTCATGACTAGAATAAATTTCGCTCTCGGGTCCAATTGATGAATTGGGGTAGGCAGCTTCGTGAACTTGAAACCATCGAATATTCTCATCGACATGTTTCAGCCCTCTCGAGTTTGCTAGCAATGACTGTTCTTGCTGTGAACAGGTCGATTACATTCGCTGGCAACCCAGTATCTGAAAGAGATGACATGAGCTTAGCAATCTGCGGTCGAACAAGTGATGCTTTGTTGACTAGTGTTTCATCAGTCAATATTTCGACCGCGGGTCCGTCTCCTATTATTCTTCCTCCGGACAAAACGACGACTCTCGGTTTGCATTCCGCGATAAATTCAACATCATGAGTAACTACAATTACAGTCTTGCCTTGAGTATTCAGCTGCAGAATGAAATTTCTCAGTCGGTCCTTTTGCTGATAATCTTGACCGATAGTAGGTTCGTCGAGAACTATATGCTTCGGATTCCAAACCAATACGGAAGCGAGCGCTACTCTCTTTCTTTCTCCTCCGCTCAGCATGAAGGGTGAGCTATCGATATAGGATGTTAGGTCTAGAGTCTCAAGTATTCCTCGAACTCTTCTCTCTACGATCTCTTCTGGATATCCGAAGTTCTTGAGAGAGAAAGCAACTTCGTCCTTAACGGTCTCGCAGAACAATTGATGGTCAGGATTCTGAAAAACCAGCCCGACGATTCTTGCAAGAGATGCCACGCTGGACTTCTTGGTGTCGACGCCGTCAACTAGAACGCGACCGGCCGTGGGTTTCAACAGGCCGTTGAAATGTCTTACTAGCGTTGTCTTTCCTGCCCCGTTCTCTCCCATCACAGCGACGAATTCGCCGTCTTGGATCTTCAAGTGTACGTTGTAAAGGACATCTCTTACATTAGGATAAGTGAAGCATAGATTTTCAACCTCTATCAAGAAATCAGCTTCCTCCTCAGTTCTTCCGTCGCGTCTTCGACCGTAATAGGTATAGAGTCTAAAGGGATGCCATCCTTCCGCAGCAAGTGAAATAGCATAGTCACCTTGGGAACACCTATTCCTATCAGCCAAGCCTCTTCGCCATACACGTTGAATGGTTTTCCATCAAGAACGACTCTGCCCTTGTCCATGACTATCACCCTGTCTGCATGTCGCGATACAACGTCAAGTCTATGCTCAACGAGGAATATCGTTATCTTCAACTCTCTGTTGAGTCGTGAGATCACATCCAATATTTCTTGAGCAGATTTGGGATCAAGGAAAGAAGTCGGCTCATCTAGCACTATGAGCGTCGGCTTCATAGCGAGAACAGCTGCTATAGCGGCTCTCTGCTGTTGCCCACCTGAGAGCTCATAAGGAGCCATATTACGAAGGTGAGAGATGCCAGTAGCCTGTAGAGCCCAATCTACTCTCCTTCTGATTTCATCTCTAGGCAAACCGAGGTTTTCAGGGCCGAAAGCTACATCTCGCTCTACAGAAAGAGAGAAGAGCTGGTTCTCCGGATTCTGGAAAACGAAGCCGACGGATCTAGCAAGTTCCATTGTGGAGGTTCTTCTGACATCTAGGTCAGTGACTTTTAAGTCTCCGGTCATCTCGCCTGAATAGAAATTCGGGATTAGACCGTTGAGACATCTGCATACGGTTGTCTTTCCGCAACCGCTTGGACCTGTCAGAACCACGAATTCACCGGGCTCGATTACGATACTGGTCCCTAAGATGCTTGGTTTGCCAGCGCCGGCGTAAGTGAACGTTAGATTGCGCATCTCTACTATAGGCAATGGCGAGGTACCTCTATCTGCACGCCCTTCCGTCCGATCTTCTCAAATTTGAGTAGCTACTCCTTTTTGAGGCGGCCCCTCCTCTCCTAAGAAGCAGAAGATAGGTTTAACCGTTTTGTTGATCCAGGAATATGCCTACTTGAATTTTATAGAGATCAATTCTAGGCACTGAGCGATCGCTTGAGCGATATCTCCACTTCCGTTGATTCCTGCCGCGAGGGCGTGACCCCCACCCATTCCTTGGAACTGCTCTCCGACCGGAGTTGCGATATCCTTTCCCAAGTGTATCCTGGTTTTCCTATAGAAATCTGATGTGGATCGAAGACTTATGCGCAGCCGTCCCTTTTTCTCTCCGCCGACAACTGCAACATGAGCACCCAACATGATCAATGCTCTCGCTACTGAAGCCTGATATGAACCGACCGCAGTGGCAACGACGATCCATTTTCCCATTCGCCTAATTTGGGCTCTTTGAGCCGCTTTCAATCTAGCGATTCGCTCTGACTCCTGCACCGGAACCTGAAGAATTGACACGGCATTTTCCACGCTGAGCCGATACGCCGTCAGTTCAGATAAAACTTGAAATGTTTTCGACTTCGCCAGCATCAAACGTCTACTGTCGTAATATATTCCTAGAATCATGGCAACGGCGTCAAGACTGGATGGCTTAACTCCAAAACTTTTGTAAATCTCATAGATGATCTCGCACGTTGATGTTGCCTCCTCGTCACATATAACCATCAAAGCCATTTCAGAAGTCCTTGGATGAAGAGCATGGTGATCGATGACTATGAGATTACTTCGAGGTAGAGAAACGAAATCTTTCCATTCGCCAAGTTGCTGGATTGTATTCGTATCGACTGCGAAAATCAAATCGGACTCTTCCAAATGCGGTTTCGTGACAAACTTTTCGGGAAAACGCTTCAGCACCCTCCGGGAGATCCTACTCAGGCTCGGAGCTGCAATCTCTATTCTCAGCTTGTTTTTGATTCTCCTAAGCAACGAATACAGAGCATACGCAGAGCAAACTGCATCGGGGTCTGCATTCTGATGACATAGGATACTTACCGAGCTCGCCCTTCCGATCAGAGAGCTAAGTCTTTTAAATGGTTTCAAAGTCCCAGGTCCCTAGCTTTAGACTCAGCCGCATCCAGGGCTAGGCGAGTTGCTTCATCTACAACTTCACTTATTTCACTGCGTTGATCACCCTGTAAGACAGAAACTTCGATGTTCAGAGTTAGAGGCTTGTCGCCAATAGCTTCGACAACTATTTCAATATCTCTCATATGTTTTGTCCGAATCTTCGAAACAAGAAAACTAACTGCAGCTTGTTGGGCGGCCTCACACATCTGTTCGATTTCCGTTGGAGATGGTTTCCTCTTCAACTCAGTCTTCACGCTGCTTCCAACTCTAAAACGTTGATTTCAAGAAGAAGCTCTTCAGCTGGGTCCAGCAGGCCTCAGTCTCTCTTGAAGCTTCTGTTGAAGTTCCTTTATTCTTTCCCGCGTTCTCTCCTCTTGCCTCCCCAGCACCGTCACTCGAGTATTGTAAAGCTCCTTCTTCTCCTTAAGCTCGTTAACTAGGAGCTGCCTGTCATACTTGACCAAGATGCTTCCCACACTCTTGTACACCGGGGTCTGGTCACTCAGTTTCTCCAGTTCTGCGATTGCTCTATCTGCCTCAGTCAACTCAATCTCGAGCTGCTGCTTCTGTGTCACGACAGCCTGCAAGGTTTGCTGCAACTGTTGAAGTCTCACCAATTGCTCTTGAACTTGAGGCGGAAGTTCAACTTTCTCGCCCAATCTTTCAACTCCTCAAATTAAGCTAGAGTACACTCAGTATGCTAATAGCCACGATAATAAGGATTTGCGTGTGTAAAGGTACTCTATTGCGTTATCTCTTTGATGAGAAAGAAATGGCTAAGTTCGTCTAGTGATACCGCGCTTCCTTTTTGCACGCTGAATATGCAAAGCTAGTGCTCAAGTTCTTCGATAATTTGAACAGCTCTTCGCCAACTCAACACGGAACGCAAGTATAAATTCATGGAGGCTCTCAGAGCCACCGGATCTCTAGCGCGAAATTTCAGCTTAAGAGCGGTTCCATCCTGCGATATCTTGATTCTTGATCGACGACGCTCAAAAGCTTTCAATTCGGGTCTTAGAGCTTCCAGAACAGCCACAATCTGTCGTTCATTGTCGAATTCAATCGTAACATCAGATTCCGCTTCTATGATCTTTCATCCCTCTCAAAGTTTTCCCACCTCAAATGCTTAATCGTGAGCGAAGGCCCTAATTCTCGGATCGAGGGAGAACTTGCGAGAACAACTTTCGCTTTCCATCGTGAATGTTGCAGTACATGCAGCGCCACTCGATAGGAGCCTCCGCAAGGCAATGTGACAAGAGGCAATTCGAAGAAATTCGATAAACTATTCGCCAGTCGAACTAATTCAGAATTTGCTTCAGATTGAACCGTTATCGCTTCGGCCTGAAATCTCCCTACGGCTCCGTACTCCCTTCTCAACTCTACATCTGCCAAGTATATGAGCGGCGGGATCTCTATAAGATCGGAATTTCTTAGCTCTAGGAGTTGTATCTTGCCCGGCCCTCCCATCCATCTTTGCAGTATCAGTGCCTTGTCGCATCCTAGCTCGAAACATCTTCCGGCCAGTGCTTCGAGGCTCAATTTTCCCCTGTTAAGGCTTCTGCATTTCGGAATCGAATGGGAAAGCTCGCTCGCAAAACTTCTGATACGTTCAGTGGGTCGCCTGCATGTTGTAAGTAGGATCACTCGTGCTCTTCCTTCGGCGCTTCCTCTTTCGCTTTCCTACGTCTCCTTTTCGGTTTCTTCTTTTCTTCCCCTTCAGTCCTCCGCTCCGCCTCAGATGGCAAAGCTTCGACTGGTTTCGCAATTTCCTCTTTTATTCCAAGCTCAGCGGCAACTGCCTTTGGGGTTATCGCCTCTTTTGTGGCTCTCCTGGCTACCTCTCCAAGCTTGGTGAATGGTGTGTAGGCACCTCCGGCGAATTTGACTCCGCATTTTCCACACAGCCATATCCCCACACTCAACCTCCTTACAGTCATGAAGTGGCATTGAGGACATTCGTGGGGTCTTCTCATTTGACTTACGATTTCCACGTATCTTCGTCTGGCTACGGTGCCATATCTTGCCCCCAGACTACCGGAAAGGCCGACCTTCCTTGTCTTCCCCACTATTTTGCGGCCTCCAAGATCTTCTCTCTAATCTCATTCGCTTTCTTCGATGCAATCTGCACGGCTGCTTTCAGCTCTTCTATCGTCAGTCCCTCCATACCTCCCTTTTGCATCGCGCAGACTCTGCCACTGTCATCTAAGGCTGCAGTCAATCTGGCGCTCATGACCTGTTCCTCTTCAAGGCATGGATCGACTACAAGAGAATTGCCTATCTTCGCTAAAGTAACGGTAATCGGGCGATTCTTTATCGGCAGAGGCTTGTACCCTGGTTTATAGATGACTTCGCCGTCTTTGATTTCGTAGTTACTCATTCGCGTGTTCAGAAGAGCTGCTAGAGAAGCGATAGCAGATGCGTCGATAAGGTTTCCGTCGTGGTCAAGAACGTAGATATCTACAAATACTACGAATACCTTCTTGCCTGGCTCTACGCAGAGCTGTTCAAGATCTATCGCTTTGGATTCTCTTACTCCTCTATCCACAACCCTCGCTAATTCTATCGAGTTTTCATCAGGAGGCCCTGCCTCGAATGAGGGTGATGCTAGAGGCACAAGCTCAGCATTCACAGTAAGTATTCCTTCATTAGGCGTATCTGGAAATGGGTCTCCAGTCTCCACCTTAACACCAACCATAACCTTCGTCTTTCCAAGAAATACTTGAGCTGAACCATTTGCTTTCTCAATAATGCCGACTTCAATTCTCAAATCTCTATGGTCTGTTAACGGCCGCCCATCAATACGCTTACCATGGGAGATCATGTCGACTATGGTTCTCTGCTCTATCCTTGCCATTGGAGATTTTTGCGGTGTCGACGACATTATTCGCCAGCTCCCTCGTTTCCTTCTTTTTCTTCAACTTCTTCCTTGATCAGAAGATATTTCCCTTTAAGAGCCGTTTTCTGCATCTCGTGAATTTGTTTACAAGAGTCCACAGCCATATCTAGAGCCTTCGCAAATTCCTCCAGCGTAAGAGAGCCGTCCATCTGTACGAGAGTTATCTTATTGAAACTCGGCATCAATGCAACAGGCATATCTGCTTCGCCATACTTGTCTTCCAGATCAGATAGATCTAGAGCAATTTGACCTTCAATCTTTCCGACAGCGCAAGCTGAAACCAGACTCTTCATAGGTATTCCCGCATCGGCAAGAGCAAGCGAGGCGCCCGTTATGGCGGCACATCTACTGCCGCCGTCGGATTGAAGGACTTCAATGAATATGTCTATTGTCGTTCTAGGGTAATTCTCGGATAGAACTGTCGGTTCCAGAGCTTCTCTTATGACTTTCGAGAGCTCCATCTCTCTTCTTGAAGGAGCTGGAGACTTTCTCTCCTCTGTTGAAAATGGTGCCATGTGATACCTACATCTAACAACGGCTCGGTCAGGCAACGCTATGTGCTTTGGATGAGCCTCTCTTGGGCCGTAGACGGCCACGAGTATCCGGTTTTTGCCTTGCTCAACGTACGCAGAACCATCTGCCTTGTCGAGAATCCCAACTTCCAGCTTGATCTGGCGAAGCTGATCGAGCTTTCTTCCATCAAGTCTCGAACCATTAAGGTCTATGAGCCTCTTAGGCTTTTCCTGAAACAAATTCTCTACCTCCTAATTCCTTTCGAATCATTTCTTGTATACGGTCTGTCAGCCCCCTCGTGTGGGCCTCACGCTCAATCATATATATGGCGGAAACGGCAATCCGTTCGTCTTCAGGAGACTTTCCAGACACAAGGACGACCCCGTTCTGCCCGACCATTATCTGGCATCCTGTCTGCTTCTTCAATGTGCTGATCATCGAACCTTTTTTCCCAATCAGTCTCGGGATCTTGGTCGGCGAAATCTTAACAATCCTTCCTGAAGTAGCTTTGCCGAGTTCCGGCCCCTTGACCGTTATTAAGGGATCGCGCGTTCTATCGAAAGCTATCACTTTGGCTAGAACCAGATCGCCAACGTCAAATATCTTGGTAAGATCAGCCTTAGGAAATGGTTGTCGATGACTGAATGTCTCAGAAGCGGGCAGCAGCGCTGGATAGGGGGCGTTTATATCAACAGACCATCCTGACATGCCGACGTCATCTATGCGACCGATGACAGGGTCTCCGACATAGGGAACGTAGCAGCCTTTTATAGGAACTACATGCACCCTGTTCCCGACGACCTCAACGAGACCTAGTTTCGACGCGAAAACCTTGTCGTTCTCCTTGTAGACGTTTTCTCCGGCGAAGTATCCTCCTTCGGCCACCATTTCGCCTGGAGCCACTAGATGCCTCTTTTCCACATGAAGTTCCAAGCATTTTGTCCTCTCAGAGATACGTGTTGAAAGAGAGAAAGAATGTGACTATCTACTTTAAGATTTTGGTTTGCACCGTTCCTTGAGTTAGTTTCCCGATTCTTTCAATGAACGGCCCATAGGAGCCCGCTGGCATCTCGACTACCCCTATCCATGACCCGTCTGCTTGCCATTCCTCTCGAGTTATTGTTCCGTAATTCTTGACGGTGCCATACGCTTTTGCTGCATATTCTGCGAATATCTTTACAGCAATCCGCATCTGCTCCATCTTTAGAGGGAGCAGAGATCTGAGCTCTTCAATAATAGCCCTCGCTTGCTCCTCACCGCTCTTGAAGGGATCGATGGAAACTTTCACCTGTTCCAACGCCTGTTCCACTCTCAGCGGTGGGTGAGGAGACCCGGTCCTAGGATCGATACAGTTTCTAGAAATGAAAGCGATTATCTGCTTCCTCTTGTCCTCAACAAGTTGTCTCCTTTGATCAGTCGTGAGCTGAAGTTCCCCATGCCTCATAATCTCTTCTGAAATCTTCGTAATGTCAGTTGTTCCGAAGCATTTTTGAAGTTTCTCAGCGGAGGCTCTAGTCCCTTTGCTAGCGTCGGAATAGATCTCCTCAATTAGAAGAATTTGCGATATGCTGACTGGCTTCCCCAACTTATAGTCGAGAGCAGGCGAAGGCTTCACAAGAATCTCAAACTTCTCTCCACTGGACGTGATCCGTGCTGTTGTATACTTCTCACTCATTTCGACGCCGCCTTTCTGCCAGCGTCGAGTTTCTTAATGTATTTTTCAACTTCCTCCACAGTTAACCTTTGAAATCGCTTCGTAGTAGCTGGAACGAAAGCCATACGGATCTTCTGAGGATCGATCTTTCCTTCCAAAACCTTGGCCATGCACTTGAGAGCAAGCAGTATCGCGTCCTCCAAGCCGATATCATCCTTATACTCAGCTTCAAGAATCTCGTTAGCAGCGTCTCCGCCCGCGCCTATCGCCCAGGCTCTATATGCAAAGAAGCCTCCGCTTGGATCGGTTGAGAACAAGCGGCTACCTTTCTTGTCCACTCCAGCGAACAGGATCGAAATACCGAACGGCCTGACTCCAGCGTGCTGAGTATAAAGCTGTTTTATCTCGCCGATTCTCCGGGTCAATACTTCAAGGTCGATCGGTTCATCATACATCAATCTGTTACTTTGCGCATATATTCGAGCTTGATCAACAAGTATGTGTGAATCGCAACTCAGACCGGCAGTTGCAGCCCCGATGTGTTCATCAATCTGATATATCTTCCACATAAATGACGGATCTTGAAGTTTCGAAATTGATCTCTCTTCAGCAGCTAAAACAACTCCCTCAGAGCATGCTATGCCGAGAACAGTTGCACCTCTCTTAACAGTCTCAGAAGCATATTCCACTTGGAACAGTCTACCATCCGGGGAGAAAACTGTTATAGCACGATCGTATGCGCCTGGAACAGCGAACATGGACAAAGCTTCATTACACCTCTTATGATACGTTCTTCATCTCTCTACATCCATCTGAACTAAAAACCTTTTGCAAGCCAGATTCAGGAATGATGTACTACATCTCAAGTCGAGGTTTGGGTCAGGTTTGTCGCGAGACTATCATGCCTTCTGCATCGAAGGTCTATCTGGGACTGGCTTCCTCATCCCCGTCACTCTTTTGGGAACTTCCTGCCTATATTTCTTTGTTGATTGTTGTTTTCGCTCACTTTCACAAGGTCGCTGCACCAAAACTTGGCTTCAAACTAGAATCAACGCGATTTGTATTGGGGAAAACATTTTTGATCATGGCCTTCTCCGCAGGCTTCTTATCGTTCCTGAAGTTCTCAGAACGAATGCTGCCGCTGGACTGTTCTCTATCTCTGTGACCAAGGCTAAAGTAGCCCTCAGTTTCTGTACACCTTCTCTGGAACATTTCACCAATGCTGTTGAGCACTCTTGGTCGTAAGATACTACCTGTGGGGATATCTCGGCGAGACCTATGTGGCCGAACAAATGCTCCACTGAGCTGACCAGACTTTCAGAAAACGCTTTCTTCGACAGAGCTTTATTGGCTACAATCTTGACGAGAAGGTATCTCCAGCTCCTTCTTTTCATCTGCGATCCCCATGATCCTGATGTTTTCTCAAGCGTAAGGCGAACCCAGTTTCATCCTGTTCTTGTTTACAAGGGAAATTGGAATGCTTGAAATTGATTTAGCAGCCTCTTCTTTATCCAGTCCAAGCAGCATCCCAACTGCGGCCAAGTCACGTGGCGCTCTCATACGCATTGGGGTATATGCGCCGCTTGAGATAACTACGCGATACCGATTTTCCTTCGCTTTTTCTATTTCCTTCCTGATTCTCGCGATCTGAAGGTGCTCGGGCAGTCGCTGTGTTTCGGTAAGTGTTGACATATTTATTTCTATGTGAGCGCTAGATGAACTGGCTCTGTTCAAGGGCAAACCTCTGCTCGATAAAGCTGCCTCAAGGCAGATTATATCTACACGGCTGTCGCGTTGTGCAATGCTCAACGCCTCGCTTGAAGTAGATTCAACTGCCACTATCTCGAAATCTCTTCTTAGCGCTCTAAGCTTCTTGAGCAACTCAGGTCTAGATGCGGCTGAAACATCGACTCTCGATGCTACGTCCAGGCCTGCATCAAGAAATGTCTTCCTCATGCTTTTCACTTCTTCATCCCTATCTCTCGGATAGAAGGTCACCGTAACGAGCGAATAGCCAAGATGACGGGCCAATTCTGCCATTTCCTGCTGGGCAGCAGGATTCCCAATCGGAGGTTTCAGATGCAAGTCTGCGAACTTCGTCACTTGATCAATTCAAGCCTCCTAAGAGCTTCACTCATTTGGTCCAGTGTTCTCGGCCCAGTTCCAAGCTTCATTCTTATCCTTATCGGATCTTCTTGCTTTAGGCTCAATCTGCCGAAAAGGGCTGCTTGTTTATCAAGTCTTATGTACAGGTTTCCATCGGTATCGACATGCTTCCTGAACTCAACCGAAAGGAGTCGCTTGTCGCCATCGCTCAGTCTTGACGTAAGCCTCTGTACAAAAGACTCCATGAGATCCGTTCCTCGAATCTTCATCATGAGAGTCACGATAGGGTTTCCATGATGGCCTTTCAAATATTGCCTACCAATCCATGCTCTTCTAGCAATTTCTTCAGAAGCAACGTTTCTTAATGCTGAATACACTTTTTCTAAATCCTCAGTTGCGTGGGAAATCGCGCTCAATTCGATTGCTCTGATTCTCAAGGTTGCAGACAAACGCGCTTCCTTCACAGTTTGATGATATATCTCTCGAATATTAGAGCTTGTTCGGCGCGGTCAAAGGACATGTGCGTAAGTCATTTTTGTAAGCTTAAATGTTTATACTTTGGATCAAGAGAAAATTCAACACTATTAGTGGAAGGTAGTATCTGTTGGAGGCGTTCAAGTTCAAGCAAGCTATTGTTGTGAGAAGAGATATCGGCATGGAAAAAGGAAAGATCGCTGTTCAAGTCGGGCACGCAGCAGTTTCAGGCGCAGAGGAGGCTAGAAAGAAACGCAGAGCATGGTGGAAGGCTTGGCTGAATGAGGGGCAATGCAAGGTCGCTCTCAAAGTGAGTTCTGAGGCTGAGTTAATAGGGCTCGAAAAAGAAGCAAGACGAATGAAGCTACCCGCAGTCGTCATCAGAGATCGCGGATTGACACAGATAGCCCCTGGAACAGTCACCTGCTTAGGCTTGGGACCCGCACCGAGCGAGCTTGTTGACGCGATTACAGGTAGATTACCCTTGTTATGATACTGCCTACATAACCATCGCGAGAAGGGCAGCCACGTTGACAGCTTGTATTTCGGAACCAAGAGCCTCCACATTCTTAATCTAAATCGTGTAGAAAGACATCCAGTTACGCACGGGTTCGTCTGAGTTCCTACTACGAGTTCGCCAACCCTCACAATCCAAAAGAACCCGGTAGAACTATTTCATATTCAGATCCACTGATCATCCACTCTTTGCTGGGCTCATTGTTGGCGGAGATCACTTCTCTTCAGCCAGGGCTGAGATCAGATCGTACCTCCTCTCGCCTATTGTTTTCTTGGATTCTGACCCCATTACTGACATTAGCAAGAGTTCTGTCAGATCCACATTCTTAACGAGAAACTTTCTCGTTTCGACAGCATCTTCAAAGTTGAAGTAGCAGAATGGGCATGTATGGATTATTGCCTTAGCCTCCTTTGGCACATCGACCTCTACTCTGTAGGCAGCCACATCTCTTGCTACTTCACGGAAAGCAGATCTGACTCCTCCTCCAGCGCCGCAGCAACGGGCGTTCTCTTTGTATCTGTTGTTGAGCATCTCGTAGAGAGCCACGTTCAGCTCCTTCGCTATCTGTCTTGGCTGATCGTAGACACCTAGGTGTCTTCCTAGGTGGCAGGGGTCGTGGTACGTGGCTTCGATTTGGACCGGGTTCTTTGCAACTAGCCTCCCGTCGCGAATGTATTCAGCAAAAACCTCTGACGAATGCCGTACAGGGATTCCCAGCTCTATGCCAAGCCTCTCCGGATAGTCCTTTTTGAACGTTCTGAAGCATCCTGCACACGAGGTGACGATCATCTTGTATTCGTTCTCTCTAACCTTATCCTTCATGTAGAGAGCAAACTCTCGCGCAAGCTCCAAGTCATTTATCCTGAACAGCACGGAACCGCAGTCCTTTTCTGCAGGTCCCAGTACCGTGAAGTCGGCTCCAGCCATGCTAAGTAGCTTGGCAGTCGACCTTGCCACGCTCTGCTCTCTCCAGCTGGCCATGCACCCAACAAAGTAGAGGATTTCCGCCTCTCTCTTCCCCATGGGAATTTGAAGGTCTGATGCCCAGTTTGCTCTCGTGTTTGAAAATTCATCGAGCGGATTGGCATGCATCTTCAGGCTATTCAGTACGAATCGGTGTCCTTCTCTGAGCAAGCTCCTCTTGTTATAAGCAAGATATCTGACCTTTCCCACAGCTTTCTCTGGGATATCTATTTCTTTTGCGCAAACCTCCTTGCAATTCCCACATTGGGTACACGCGTTTAGGCCTTCGAGAAAAGCAACGGACAGGTGGTCAAACGCATTTCGCTTGTCGTAAGACAGCCTTGCTAGATGGCCCATTACAACTGGGCCGCCATAAGTGTCCCATGCTGCTTGTACAACTGGGCACATGGAAACGCAGGCCCAACACTCGACGCACTCTTTGAGCGGCTTGACGTCCTCTATTTCGTGAGGGTAGATTACTTGAGGGCGTTTCATAGAAGACGAGGTCTGTACATAGGGACGGATCTTCAAGACCTTGTTGACGCCCTTTTCAACATCAACGACTAGGTCCCTTATCACTGGAAATATGGACAGAGGGGCAAGTGTGATTTTCTGAGCGCCCTGTGGTATGTTGGTCTGGCAGGCGAGGCCTGCTTTGCCATTTATCATCATCGCACACGATCCACATTGGCCAGCCCTACACTCCCATCGATAAGCCATTGAGCTATTGTAGTGGTCATGTATGTAGTGCAGCGCGTCCAGTACGCGCATCCCTTCAACATATGGGACATTGTACGTTTCGTATCTTGGTTTGGAATCTCTCGTAGGATCATACAGTTGCACGTTGACTTCTATGGGCGGTCTTGTCATGGATTTATCCCCCTCCTTAGGAAGGAGGCTTCAGCTTGGTCAGGACAACTGGTTCGAACCTGTGCTTGAGCACTTTGTCATCCATGTACCATACGATGTGGGTGAGCCAATTTTCATCGTCTGTCTTTGGGGTGTCCAACCTGTGATGCGCGCCCCTGCTTTCTGTTCTCAGAATCGATGCTCGCAACAGAATTTCTGCTACCCGAACCAAGTTGACGGTCTCAAGAGCTTCAGCCAGTTCCTTATTGTACTGTCTCGTACCGGCATCAGATATTCCGATCTTGGGCAGCATCTTGGAATCGATTCGCTCAACCTCGTTCAGACCTTTTGCCAGACCGTCCCCCGTCCTGAAGATGCCTGCGTTCTCCCATGTGACTCTATTCAATTCAACCCGGATTTGAGAAGAAAGAAATTCATACTTCTCGCCTCTTGAGATCGCGTCAATCCGCTTCAGCTCAAGCTCTATCTCATCCTTGTTGACGGGTTCCTTCGTTCGACCTTTTGCAAAACTAGCCGCTCTCTCTCCAGCTATCTTGCCGAATACTTGAGTTGCAGCTATTGAATTGCCTCCAAGTCTGTTTGCTCCATGTACCCCTCCTTGTTCCTCCCCCGCTGCGTAAAGCCCCTTGACCTTCGTTTCACATTTAACATCAGTTCTGACGCCGCCCATATAGTAGTGCGCCGCAGGGGCAACTTCCATCGGTTCCTTCGTGATGTCGACACCGGCCAGTGAAAACTGCCTATGCATAGTCTTCAATCTATCCTTTATGATCTCAGCTGGTATGTGGGAGACTTTAAGGAACACTCCGCCGTGGGTTGTTCCTCTACCTTCAAGAACTTCCTTTGCTATAGATCTCGAGATCACATCGCGAGGGGCCAGATCCAGCAGCTTGTGATATTTCTCCATGAACCTTTCGCCTTTCACATTGAATAGCATGCCCCCCTCTCCTCTGACGCCCTCCGTCACCAGTATCCCCTTGCATGACTGAGGCCACACCATCGCGGTCGGGTGAAACTGGAACATCTCCATATCGGTCAGCTCTGCACCTGCGTCTATTGCAAGGATTCTTCCGTCACCAGTTGCAGAAGCAGGGTTCGTCGTAACTTCGTACATTCTACCAGCGCCTCCCGTGGCTAGGATCGTAGCCTTTGTTCTGAAAACCAAGATGTCGCCGGATTTCATGTCTATAGCTACGGCTCCAGCCATCGTTCCGTTGTTGACCAGAAGTCTGCTTACGAAGATCTCTTGCATGAACTTGATTCCGCGCCTCCTTACCTCATCCACTAGGGCGGAGACCATTTCATGTCCAGTATAGTCCGACACGTAGCAGGTTCTAGGATAGCTCTGCTTGCCGAACATGCGCTGTGCAAGCTTTCCATCAGATGCCCTATCAAAGACAGCTCCGAACTCTTCAAGGTCAAGTATTCTATCTGGAGCCTCCTTCACCAGTATTTCAGCCAAGTCTTGATCGTTCAGCCATGCGCCTCCTTCAATTGTGTCGCGAAAATGTGACTCGTAGTTGTCTCTCGGATCTGCGTTTCCAAGAGCTGCGTTGTAGCCTCCTTCAGCCATCACAGTATGAGCCTTTCCGAGCATCTCTTTGCCAGCTATGGTTACGTCAACATTGCATCGCGACGCTTCGATGGCGGCTCTAAGTCCAGCTCCTCCAGCTCCGATAATCAGAACGTCTGTTTCGACCGCTTCATAGCTCACTACTAGCCACCCCGTCTAGTCTGCAGAATTCCTTATCACCAGTAGCGCGCCACCCGCCTCTATTATCAAATCGTCGGTATCGACGACCTCGTAGCTCACGCATCTTCCCAACTGGACTTCTAGTCTGTAAGAGCAGCACGGAAATAAAGCAATTGGTTACCTTGTGGGAGCGCCCCTCGTAAATCCTCTTTTTCTATTGATCAAGAGTGATTCTTGAAGTATTCATTCTTCTGTAATAAGTGTATATTCGATAGGGTGAAGTTGAGTTGTTCACCTCTGGCTCAAGGCAAATGCTTGGACCTTTGTCCTTTCAGGTTTGAAACGGATAGATCCTGGTCCTCGGTTGGAAATATAGGAGCCTGTCACCGATGACGGCTGAAGTAAGATAGTCTTCGCCCTGTTCTAATGCTCCAACACGGGCCTGCGCACCTGCGAAACTAGTAAACTCGAGTTGCGATGAAGTCAGCCAACTGAACTAAAGCGGTCTTCGCTGAAGATTCCGGCAAGATTTCTAGTTTTGCTTTACCTTCGTTTACCAACTTTGCAGCCAATCGATATGTTCTCGTCTTTGCGCCGGTTCCGTCAATTAGCTCCATAGCCTCTTTCAACTTTGAAGCATTCACTCTCGAACTCCTTAGAATCGCCAGCAAGCCTTTCGCTTTCCTGTCGCTTAGTTCTTCTAGGGCAGAAATGATCACTGCGTTTCCAAGCTTGTGTTCAATTATGTCCTTACCCTTCTCCTTCCCAGTCTTTTCCCCAAAAATATCTAAGAAGTCATCAGCTACTTGAAAGCCCAGCCCTATCTTCCATCCGTAACCTGCAAGCGCATCAGTTGCATCGTCAGAAGCACTGGCTGCCAAGCAGCCTGCTAGACAAGATGCTCTAATGAGCGTCGCCGTCTTTTTCCCTATCATTTCAAAGTATGAATCCCAAGAAACATTCTTGCACCTGTGTTTGACTATATAGTCCTCGTTCCTACCAGCTTGCTCGAAAAGGATGTCGAGCCTCTCACCTTCGATCGTCGCCTTTATCGTTTCGATCATGAGTTTCCTCATGTCGTCTGATCTCGGACAATCGTTCGCAATCTCATCAAGAACCTCCCTATAGTGCATGGCGGCCAAAAGAGCCATCGCGTCACTGTATTTGGCTCTGACTGTAGGCAACCCTCTTCTAATTTCGCCACGATCTATTATGTCATCCGCAACAAGCGAGTAATTGTGAATAAGCTCAATCATCGCTGCTGGACGCAGAGCTGCCGCCCGATCGGCTCCAGTCGCTTCGCAAGATAGCATGCTCAAGGCTGATCTGACTCTTTTTCCCCCAGCTTCTACCTGATGAAGGACTATTGGAAGGAAGTCTCTAGAAGCACCTCGTTCCAAGTATTGCAAGATTACTCCGTCAACCTCGCGACCAGCTTGAGAGAGAGTGTCGATAATGCTCATCTCCAAATTCCTCGCTGAGAAATGGATTAAAGTTCCGCGGGTTAAAACATCTTTGGAAGCGACTGGAAATCGCTCTTACCAGAAAAAAGCTTCATGAGTGCGGGGAGATCTTAATCAGATGCCAGTCGAGTGCAGCTCACTTTCCTGCCTTCCAAGAGCTTGACTAAATCTTGAGGTCTCGTGAGGTTCATGATAACTACGTCTATCCCTTTCTCGACCAGCCTCAAGCTCTCTCGAATCTTACCTAGCATACCGCCAGTTACATCGGGAGATGCGGGCTCGCTTGCAGTCTGCAAGAGGTTCTTGAAGATCGACGGTGTAACTACCTCCATCAAGGTCGCGGTCGGATTCTTCTTCGGGTCTGCTGAATAGACCCCGTCGACATCGCATCCAAATATGACTAGGCGTGCGCTCATCCTCTCTGCCAAGTAGATAGCTATTTGATCGCCCGAGATGACTGAGAAACCCGTCACTTCGTCTGGCACGACGTCTCCGCATAGTAAAGGCACTACTCCTAACTCTAGGAATGTCTTTAGGGGTTGCAAGTCGGATCTAATGATTCTGCCTCGGCTCGCAAGCATAAAGCTTGAAGGCATGAAAGGAACAACGGGAACTCCATGTTTCCGCAGCAGCCCGATTAAGATCTTATCCAAGTCGATCAGTCTAGACTTTGTCTCAGAGAGTGCTTCCAACTGCCTTCTGTTCTTGTATCCTAGGTGAAGACTGTACTTCTTGACGATGGGGTGGCCAAAGGAACCCGCGCCATGGATTAGGATGAGACTTGATTTTATCTTCGCAACCTCTCTGCTTATCCTTTCTATCATGTCAACTTTGGCGAAAGATTCCCGGCGCTTATCAGTGATAACAGATCCTCCGAGTTTAATAATTGTAAGCCCTTCTTTCAAAGTGCAGCTTCCGACCACATCAGTTTTTCAAATAGGCTCCTCTACTATCACAGTCATTTTTGAGGATGAAGACTATTTACGCAAATCATTTTATTAAGCGTTGACTAGAGAACGAATGACGAGTTTACTTGTAGGGTTAGGATATCGGTAAACTATCCTGTGGATGCGCCGCATGGGAAAGATTAGGGTCTATAGATTAGGGAAGCGAGATTCTGGAGAAATCGAAGGATTACTGAAAGAGGTCTGGCCGACCGCCCAAGAGTATCCTGAAGAGTGGAGGAAGAAGAGAACGCTGAATCATAGAGAGATTGAAGAGGAAATGGACCGGGGGTACCAATACTTCGGTATCAGAATCCGTGGCAAGATTGTCGGCATGTACAAAGCCAGTGTTCGGGAGGACGGATGTTTAGGCGAGCATCAGTCGATTCGTCAAGACCATCGAGGCAAAGGCCTGGCCAAGCTTATGTATAAACAGTTCTTTCGATTTGCTCGCCGAAACAAATGCAAGAGAGTGTATGTGAACATTTTGGCGAATCAGCACGCGACAAGGAAGTTTGTCGAATCGTTTGGGTTCAAGAAGAAAGGCCCGGAGTACGAGCAGGTCAAGGGTATGTTAGTTCAAATGTATGAGAAGGTTTTGTAGTGCATTAGCAATGTTTTGGCTCGCCTATGCTTGAGAGTCGAGGTGTCAACGTCTTGGAGAGGGGAGGGGGTGTAACCAAAGGTAACCTTTGGTGTTGCGGGTTCAAGTCTGTTTTGGGTCGACCATCACAATCTCGAACCAGGCATTTCTTCCGTCTTCCCAAACCCAGTAGCTGTTTATCACCTTGAGATTCGGAAATTTCCTCGCCGCTCTTTCCTCTGCAATCTGCTTGAGGCTTTTCGCTCGGACAAACTTCGTTACACCGATCGCCTTCGGCCTTCTACCTGATGCCGGTCTGGGCTTTCTCGCTCCTCCCTTCCTAACGCGTACTCGAACCATCACGTACCCCAGCTTGGCTTTGTATCCAAGTCTTCTGGCTCTATCGAGTCTCGTCGGTTTTGTAATTCGAGTTATCGTTGGTTCTCTTCTCCATTCTATCGCCATTTGACGAGCTAGCTCTCCGACGTAGGATTGAGCTGGCTTTCGCCATGCGCTAGAGATGTACTTATATGCTGACATTTCGTCTCCGTCCGAAGGCGTCTCATACCGCTAGTTTGCTGAAGCGTCTACTAGTATTCAATGGAGACTGTAGATATTCCTTTCGCTTCAGTTTAGAGCGAAAGATGAAGAAAGTGCCTGAATAAAGATTTGTAAGATGATTTGAAGATAGATTCTGCTGAAAGATGCTCAGCTGACATAGAAAAGTATAAGTAATGACTTGGCTTTCTTGCTTTGAAAGCCGGTTAGAAGGATGACAGGGATATGGAAGTCAAGGTCATCGAAAGAGATGAGAACTCGATTAGATTCACGTTAAGCAAAGTCTCACCTGCCTTCGCCAATGCCTTGAGAAGAACGATGACAGGTGAGGTGGAGACTATGACGATTGAAAACGTTATAGTTCTTGAAAATAATTCCGTCATGTATGATGAGATTCTTGCGCATCGCCTAGGGTTAATTCCTCTATCCAGCGGCACTGAGGGTTATGTTTCACCTGATGAATGCGACTGTAAGAGCGAACTTGGCTGCAGCAAATGCAGAGTATCTTTCACTCTAGAGGCCGAGGCCACAGATGATACGATAACCGTCTACTCCGGAGATCTAAAGTCCGAGGACCCTGATGTGAAGCCCATTGTAGACAAGATCCCAATAGTGAAGCTTGCACCCGGACAGAAATTGAAACTAGAGGCCTACGCAAGGCTCGGAAGAGGTATTGAACATGCAAAATGGCAACCTGTATCAGCGTGTGCTTACAAGTATCAGCCGCAGGTCAGCGTGAACATCAAGAAGTGCGATGCATGCGGAGAATGCGTCAAATTCTGCCCTAGGAACGTATTCGCCATTGAAGGATCAAAACTGATTGTCAAGAATGAGATGAACTGCACACTTTGCACAGACTGCATAAGACACTGCCCAATGAAACCAAGTCCAATAACAATAGATTGGGATGACACTACATTTGTATTCTACGTCGAGTCCACGGGCTCGATGCCTGTTGAAGAAATTGTAAGGGAAGCAGCAACTATACTCGGCAAGAAATCTAATCTCTTATCAAAGCAGATAAAGACGCTGGAGAAATGAAAGCGAAGGGAAATGGATGAAATCTAAAGTCGTCAATCCACAACTCAAAGAGCTAATTACGGAGCTGGGAAGAAAGGCGCGAAAACACGATGCACCAATTTGGAGGAAAACCGCTGAACTCCTGAGTCGATCGAAGCGTTCTCGAGTAATAGTCAACGTGGCTGAATTGATGAGGAATACAGCTGAAGGAGAGAAGATACTCATTCCAGGAAAGGTGCTAGGAGCAGGAACGGCCCGCCACGGATTAACGGTCGCTGCTCTGAGATTCTCACCTCAAGCGAAGCAGAAACTCGAAAAAGCAGATTGCACATGCATTTCGATTCTCGATGTCCTGAAAGAGAATCCGAGCGGAACAGGCATAAGACTTTTGAGATGAAAGGATAATGAGTAGAGAACCGATCGTCATAGACGCATCTAATCTTATTTTGGGCCGAATGGCGAGCCATGTTGCAAAGAAAGCGCTTGAGGGAAATTATGTAGTAGTCGTCAACGCGGAAAAGGCTGTGATAGCCGGTCGAAGGAAAAGGATTCTCGAAAGAGTAAAGATTCGCTTGAGAACTAGGACCTTAGGTTCTCTCGAAAAAGGCCCGACTCACCCCAGAAGATCTGACACCCTCATTAGGCGTGTCGTCAGAGGAATGCTTCCGTGGAAGAAACCTCACGGAAAAGATGCTTATAGAAGAGTTAAAGTTTACATCGGTCTTCCCGAAGAGTTGGTCGGGAAGGCAACGATTCGAGTGCCTCAAGCGGAAGTGTCAAAGCTTCGAGGGCCATACGTATCAGTAGAGGAGATCGTTAAAGAGATAGGGGCGCTACACAGAGCATGAGTGAAAGAAGAAGAATTCTGCTTGTAACCGGAAAGAGAAAGACGGCGATAGCTCGCGCTGTCGTTAAGCCAGGCAAAGGAAGAGTCACCGTCAATGAATATCCTGTTGAATTGATTACGCCTGAAGCTGCCAGAATGAAGATGACGGAACCTCTGGTCGTAGCAGGAGAGAGAATGAAAGGCGTTGACATAAGAGTGCACGTTCGAGGTGGGGGCGTGATGGGGCAGGCCGAGGCAACAAGAATGGCGATCGCTCGAGGCTTGCTCGAGTGGACGAAGAGTAGTGAGCTACGGCGAATGTTGCTGAGCTATGATAGAACCATGTTGGCAGGCGACCCAAGACATACCGAGCCGAAGAAGTTCGGAGGCCCTGGAGCTCGACGGAGACGGCAGAAGTCCTATCGGTAGCCTTGGAGGATTTGCCTTGATTATTCCAGTCCGCTGTTTTACCTGCGGGAGAGTCATAGGAGACAAATGGGAAGAATTCTCTAGGAGAGTCAAGGAAGGAGAGAAACCGAATCATATACTTGATGATCTCGGTTTTAAGAGGTACTGCTGCAGAAGAATGTTCATCTCCCATGTCGAGATAATAGACGACTTCCTCAAGTTCGCTGAGCTTTCAGCCAAGAAGAGGAACAAGATAGTGTGAGGCATTTGAATGAGCGCTCCAACTGTAATTCAAGAAGTAAGAGCTAGAAAGATCTTCGATAGTCGCGGGAACCCAACGATTGAAGTCGATATTGTGACTCACAACAGTTTTGGAAGAGCCGCGGCGCCTGCTGGCGCAAGCAAAGGCAAATGGGAAGTCCAGTCATATCCTTCCGGCGGAGTTGATCAAGCCGTTAAGAGGGTGAAAGAAACCGTAGCTCCGAAAGTAGTTGGAATGGATGTGGATAAGCAGGAGACGATTGACACCGTTCTCCATGAAATTGACGCAACCGACAATTTCAGTAACATAGGTGGAAACGCCGCGTACGCAGTCTCAGTCGCCACTTCCCTAGCAGCAGCGTCCTCGAAAGACATTCCGCTGTTTCAGCACCTCTCAGACACATTCACGTGCGAAATTCCATTCCCGCTAGGAAATGTGATCGGTGGAGGAATGCATGCGAAAGGAAGGAGAACTGACATCCAAGAGTTCTTGGTACTGTCTAAGAAAGCAAAAACGGCGGTCGAGGCGTCTGAAGCTAACATAAGGGTTCACGCAGAGGTCCCAAAGCTGATTTCTAAGTTTGGAGCCACGGTGGGGGGAAAAGGAGATGAAGGAGCTTGGGTTTCAGATCTCGAGACACACAAAGCGCTTGAACTACTCTCCGAAGCTTGCGAGGTCGTGTCGGACGATATGGGCATTGAGGTAAGATTGGGGCTCGATATGGCCGCTTCAACATTGTGGAACCCGAAAAAGAAGGTGTACGCCTACGAAAGGGATGAAAGGCGTCTCGAAGAGAAGAAGCAAATCGACTTCGTTCTCAATTTGATTGAAGACTACAACTTGATCTACGTTGAGGACCCACTACATGAAGACGCCTTTGAAGCCTTCGGCGAGCTAACTAAGAGAGTGAAAGGCTGCTTAGTATGCGGAGACGATTTGTTTACAACGAATATCAAGAGGCTCGAAACAGGCTTGAAGCACGGCGCCGCAAACGCCGCTATAATAAAGCCTAATCAAGTCGGAACGTTGACCGACGCGTACAAGGCCGCTAGAAGAACGAAACTTGCTGGATACGTTCCCGTCATGTCACATAGGTCAGGAGATGTGCCTGAAGCCGTGCTTGCACATTTGGCTGTCGCATTCCAGTGCCCGATAATTAAGACTGGAGTGGTTGGAGGAGAAAGAGTGGCAAAGATAAATGAGCTTGTCAGAATACAGGAAGCGCTCGGCAATAGAGCCAAGATGGCTTCCATCAAGGTCTAGAGGAAATCTCAATGGCAACTGAAGAAAAGGAGATAATGCCAAAGGCAGAAAATCTTCTACTTCCACTGGAAGAAATGCTGGCTGCGGGACTTCACATAGGCACAAGGATAAAGACAGGCGACATGGAACAGTACATATTCCGCGTTAGACCTGACGGACTCTTCATTCTCAACATTGGAAAGACTGATGAGAAGATAAGGTTGGCTGCAAAGTTTATCGCCCGTTTTGAACCATCAAGAGTCTTGGTTGTTTCCTCCAGGCTCTACGGGAAGACTCCTGTAGAGAAGTTCTGCGAAGTCACACATTGTGTCCCGATCGTCGGAAGGTTCATGCCTGGGCTCATTTCAAACCCTCTTCAACCGAAACATGCTGAACCACAGTCAGTCATTGCAACCGATCCGCGAGCTGATTGGCAAGCGATAAAAGAAGCATCGTCAGCTGGAATACCTGTGATCTCCTTATGCGACACCGATAACGTGTTCAGCGGCGTAGATTTAGCCATACCCGTGAACAATAAGGGTAGAAGAGCATTGGCGATGGCTTACTGGTTGCTTGGACGGCAAGTCGTCCGTGAAAGGGGAGAAATCCCTGCTGACGGCAGTGTATCATATACCGTTGATGATTTTGAAACCAAGTTGGCAGCTGTATCTCCTCGACCGGGCGGTGAGCTTTGAAAGTTAGAAGGCCGGCACAGGCGGGAGCATTCTACGCAGGAAACAAGTCACAATTAGATGCGCAGATAAGAGACTGTTTTCTCCACGAGCTGGGCCCGAAACATCTCCCTCAGGCCTCAGCTAAAGGTCAAAGAAGGATTGTTGCTCTGGTTTCTCCGCATGCGGGATACATGTACTCTGGACCTGTGGCAGCAAGCGGATACGACAGCTTGGCAACTGACGGCACGCCTGATGCATTCATCATACTCGGGCCAAATCATTCGGGACTGGGGAGTGGAGTATCTATAATGGTCGAAGGAAGATGGCAGACTCCGTTGGGGGAATCGTTGATAGATTCAAGTATCGCAAACCTCATCCGCGAGCATTCAAGCATTATAGATGTCGATGATGATGCTCACGCTTTCGAGCATTCTATAGAGGTTCAACTGCCTTTTCTTCAATACGTGTATAGACCTGAGATTAGATTTGTGCCGATTTGCATGATGATGCAGGACTTGAGGACAAGTGTAGAGGTTGGAGAGGCTATAGCTAAAGCGGCTGAAGGCAAGGATGTTGTCATAATAGCATCATCAGATATGACTCATTACGAACCTCAGAAATCAGCTGAGAAGAAGGATAGAACAGCAATAGACTCCATTCTGAAACTCGATGAGAAAGAGTTGCAAAACGTTGTTGAATCGAAGAACATATCCATGTGCGGCTACGGACCTGTAAGTTCAGCTGTCAGGTGCGCTAAGATACTTGGGGCCAGCAAAGCGAATTTGCTCAATTACAAGACTAGTGGAGACATCACTGGCGATTATGACGCTGTTGTTGGATATGCCTCTATTGCTATCTCCAAATAGAACATGAACTCTGTCTTCAATCAAAATGTGGCCGAAATGAAGGCCCACGCAACAGCTCCAGCGAAAACGATACTTCTGGGCGAACACTTCGTCGTTCTAGGTGAACAGGCAATAGCGATGGCGATAAGCCTCAATTCAGAAGTGAACGTTGAAAGAAGGGGAGACTCATCAATCTACATACGGTCACTATCACTGAGCACATCTGGAACTTTCAAGAATGATGAGTTCAAGCTGGAAAGAGGCGGCGAAGAAGCGCGGAAAGTTCTTGAACCTTCAAAGATGGTGGCTGAAGCTGTTTGCCAATATGTGAAATGTCTTAACATAGGTTTCAACATCGAAATTGACTCAAAGATCCCGGTCGCTGTTGGACTGGGGTCATCCGCGGCAACAGCGGTCTCCACAATCGCAGCCGTCGCTGAGTCGCTGGAAGCCAAGTTGCGAAGAGATGAAATCTGCGATCTAGCTTTCGTTCCTGAAAGACGCATACATGAAAAACCGTCTGGAATCGACCAGACAACCTCCACTTACGGCGGAGTTGTTCTATACAAGCCCGGTAAAGGATTCACATCCATTCCCATGAGACATGAACTTCCGATAGTCGTAGGCAATTCTGGAAAGGCAAGATCCACTGGCGAACAGATAGCCAAGGTTAGGAAGCTCTTCGAGGAGCGTAGAGATTTCGTCACCCATCTAGCGAAGAATACCGGCGAACTTTCGACCAAAGCAGTGGACGCCATAAAAGATGGCGATCTTCAAACTCTAGGAGAACTCATGATTTCAAACCACGAGATCCTGAGAAAGATAGGGGTGTCGAGTCAAAGTTTGGATCACCTAGTTGAGATATCGATGAAGGCAGGAGCTCTCGGGGCAAAACTTACGGGCGCGGGAGGGGGAGGATGTATTATCGCGCTCACCGAGAAAGATATGCAACAGGCAGTTGCAGACGCGATTCAAGAATCTGGCGGAAAGGCTTACATCGTTGAAATGGACAAGTTTGGCGTTAGAGCTTGGCTTAACAAGATGTAACCATATCCCAATCAAGTGCTGAGTAGGCATGTTCAAAGAAACTGAGAGAAGAAAACTGAGCCATATAGAGATGACCCTTCGCAAAGAGGTACAGTCTCAGAGAGGAACAGGATTCGAGGATGTACACCTCATTCACAAGGCCTTACCTGAGATAGACAAGAACGAAATCGACTTGACATCCAGAATCTTCGAATTTGAGTTGAGAGCACCAATAATCTTGGAATCGATGACAGGAGGAACTCCTTCAGCCGCGAGAATTAATGCAATTCTAGCCGAGGCAGCGGAGAGCTTCCAAATCGGAATCGGGGTAGGCAGCCAGCGGGCAGCAATAGAGAACCCTCGCTTGGCCTACACTTATCAAATCGTGAGGAAGAAAGCTCCGACCACAATGGTTTTCGCCAATCTCGGATGCGCTCAACTTGCAAAAGGCTATGGAAAAGAAGAAGCCCAGAATGCCATAGAGATGGTCGACGCTAACGCTCTCATGATTCACGTTAACCCACTGCAAGAATCGGTTCAACTGGAAGGTGAGACAAACTTTCGAGGCAGCCTCAACAAGATCAGAGAGATAGCTCATGAAGTTGACGTACCAGTGATCGTCAAGGAGACTGGAGCAGGCATATCAAGAGAAGTTGCAAGAGCTATCGAATCAACCGGAGTCGATGGGATCGATGTGGCTGGCGCCGGAGGAACAAGTTGGGCCGCAGTGGAATACCATAGAGCAAGAGAGATCAGAAATAAGATTCGTGAAAGACTTGGAAAGACTTTCTGGAGCTGGGGCATCCCGACCGCAGCCAGCGTAATTGAAGTCACAAAGTCAACTGGGCTGACTGTATTAGCTTCGGGCGGCATTAGGAATGGGCTTCATATAGCTAAAGCAATAGCGCTTGGAGCAAAGGCTGTGGGACTAGCTCTTCCCGCCCTGCGTTCAGCGGTAATAGGAAGAAGAAATCTGCGTGAGATGCTTTCGCTACTGATCGAAGAATTGAAAACTGCGATGTTTCTCACAGGGTCAAAAGACCTAAACCAATTGGCGAAGGCACCTCTAGTGATCACAGGGGAACTCTCCCGATGGCTTGAACAACGAGGCGTTAACACTCAGGAGTATGCGAGAAGAACTGGAGTTCCATAATCTCACTCTCAAGAACTGGTCTTCACTCTTCAGCTTGGATTGAACAAAAAACTGAAGCTGGAATTAGCTAATATAATCTTACGCATTGATTATCAATAACGTAGATTGATTTAATGTGGTATAGGCGTTTAGAGCTGGGATAAATGACGAAAACTTCACAAATCTCAAGGTTCTATGATTTGAGACCTCTGGAAAGAATACGAATAGTGAAGGAACTCGCGGCTCTCACTGATGAAGAAGTCAGCATTCTCCAGTCCACAGGACCGTTGAAGCTTGAGCAAGCCGATCGCATGATTGAGAATGTCATTGGAACCATGCCGATTCCATTAGGCGTCGCGACGAACTTTCTCATAAATGGGAGGGATTACTTGATTCCGATGGCGATTGAGGAGCCTTCGGTAGTCGCTGCAGCTAGCAATGCCGCAAAGATGGCTAGGGTGAGAGGTGGATTCAACACTTCCAGTACAGGGCCGATAATGATAGGGCAGATCCAGGTTGTCGGAGTTGCAGATCCGTTTGGAGCGAGGATGAGAATTCTATCAGCTAAGAGCGAGATTCTCCAAAAGGCAAATCAGCAAGACCCTGTTCTCGTCTCGAAAGGCGGAGGAGCTAAGGACTTGAAAGTCAGGGTTATTGAAACAGCTGTCGGCTCAATGGTTATCGCCGAAATTCTCGTCGACTGCAGAGATGCGATGGGAGCCAACGCTGTGAACACTATGGCTGAAGCTGTCGCATCCGTAGTAGAGAAGGTTTCGGAGGGAAGAGTCTACCTTAGAATAGTTAGCAACTTGGCTACTGAGAGGCTAGCGCGCGCAAGAACGACGGTGGCAAAAGAGGCGCTGGGAGGAGAGGAGGTCGTTGACGGAGTTGTGAACGCTTACGCATTCGCGGCAGCTGACCCGCACAGATGCACCACACACAACAAGGGGATAATGAACGGCATTACAGCAGTCGTACTGGCTACAGGAAACGACAGTAGAGCTGTGGAAGCTGGCGCTCACGCTTACGCTGCCAGGATAGGCCGTTACAGTCCCTTAACTACATGGGAGAAGAACAGTGAAGGCGACTTGGTTGGCACTATCGAGTTACCAATGGCGGTTGGTCTGATCGGCGGCGCGACAGCGGTACACCCAATCGCAAAGATAGCAGTGAAGATCCTAGGCGTCAAGAGCGCCACGGAACTTGGAGAGGTTATAGCCGCGGTGGGACTTGCTCAGAATTTGGCTGCGCTGCGAGCTCTAGCAAGCGAAGGTATTCAAGAAGGACACATGAAGCTCCACGCTAGAAATATTGCCTCGACAGCGGGTGCAACTGGAAGTCTAATCGACAAGATCGCTGATCAAATGGTCAAAGAAAGGAAGATCAGACCCGATAGAGCAAAGGAGTTGCTGGCCAAATTCACAAGAAGAACTGCGTAACTTCAGCTCTTACGTATCTGCAAGTACTCTAAGGATTCAGCTCTCCTAATTCTAGGAACGACATCCTTCTCTATCCAGTCAGAGATATTGTCATAGATCTTTCTATAGTACTTCTTCGTGGTGTGTCTAACGAGTCCGAGAGTTTCCATTCTACGTACGTAACGCCACTTCATACTCCTTGAGATCGTATCGCCCAGAAGGCGATCTATATCTAGCTTCTTGAACACCTTGGGAAGACGAGCGAAAACACCAACTATTTCGTGGGGAAACATCAACAACGCATCCTTCGAAAGCTTGCGCTTTCCTCGAGAGCCGACTCTTTGGGTTCTCTCTCTCATTTTTTCATGGCCGCCGTCTTCCTTCAGTACTATAGAGGGACCTCATTAGGTAAAAATGTTTTCGGGTCTTTGAAACTGAGGACTCTTCAAATACTGTAGCTTCCCGCGACGAAAGCTGCCAGGCCGATACTCATCCAGACAAGCGCCAAGCTCTTTACGGTCTTTGCGTTTCTACGCGAAGGATCTTTAACGAAGAATATTGAAGACGCAATGAAACCTACGTCAGCCACCGCTACCACAGGTATGTAAAGAGTTGAAACCATACCGAATACAATTGGAATTGGGCTGATCAACATAGCAAAAGCGAAGAACAGCGCGGATATTTGAGACGCTCTCGAAGACCCATGCAATACAGCAACTGTTTTGACGCCCTTCAAGGCATCTCCATCTATGTCCATAACACCCTTAGTCACCTCCCGCCCCAGATTTGAGAGAAACGCCATTATGGAAAAGATGCCTAAAACGGGCTTGACACTTTCTACCACGATGCCGCCGTAGACAAAAGGCAGCGCTATACAGACGCTTACCAGTACGTTTCCAAGTAATCCTGTTCTCTTCCCTCTGGTGTTATAGTACATCATCAATCCCAATGCGAATGCAGCAACTATGAAACCGGAAAGATTCGTGAACGCGGCAAAAACCAACCCTATTATGCTTAGCAGAAAGCTGTAACTGAGAGCTTCACGAGGAGATACTAGCCCCGAAGGGATCGGCCTCCTAGGGTTGTTTACCATATCTATCTCGACGTCGTAGTAATCGTTCATAACCATCGTCGCAGCCATAAGGAAAAACGCGACTAGGAAACCAATCAAGGCAGGAGGAGGGATGAGGCGACCGTTCAACGCCATGATCTCGCCAATAACGACCCCGAAGCCTATCATAAGACAGTTTATTGGTCGAATTATCGCGAGGAAACCGAAAGCCTTCAGCTCAGCTCCAACTCGCTCAGAGCTGAGGTGTTTCTCACTCTTCAATTCGTCGTCCCATTCTCTTGAGGCAACGCCGCTTCCTAATAGAGATTTGCTATGCCTGTCGAAATAATCAAGATAATCGGCTTTTAATAGGGTTCTTGAATAAGTCAATAATACCCAATCCTTCAGAATGGAGGACCTGGCTTGGATTATTATGAAGCCGTTATCGTTGGCGGAGGCCCAGCAGGCTTGATGGCTGCCAAGAAGGCTTCTGAAAATGACGCACAGGTCCTCCTATTGGAGAAGGAGTCCTACTTTGGCCGTAAGGTATGTGCTGGAGGTATAACGAAACAGACTCTAGTTGACTCCGAGATCTCCGCGTCACCAGATTTCATCGAGAATGAGATTCTCGGTGCTTGGGTTCATGGCCCAGACGCGAGGAACAAGGTTATTATCGATGCGGACTCGATAGGCTGGGGGAAAGGCTACATCATTAACAAGCCAAACTTTCTACGAGAGATGGCTGAAACAGCTGAATCGAAGGGAGCTGAAATCAAGCTAAACTCAGCTGTAAGCTGCATAACTCGAAGAGACGACTCAATAGTCGTGACTACAGAAGGAGAGGAAGGCAGCTCTCAGATTGCGTGTAAAATTCTTCTGGGATGCGATGGATTCGGCTCAATCGTTGCTAAGAGTTTCCGCGTCGCTGATGAAGTTGAAATGACGTCGTGCATTCAATACGTCATGGGCAACTGCGATCTTCAGGATGAGCATCTAATAGAGATCTATTTGGGGCGCACGGTCGCCCCTCTCGGATACCTGTGGATATTCCCGAAGGGGAAAGGAATCACCAATGTTGGATTGAGTGCGAAAGGAGTGAACGGGAAGGAGATGCTCGACAAATTCATTGCAGGAGACAAGAGACTGAAGGATGCACAGATTCTCAAAGTCGGGTCTGCTCCTATAGTAGCCAGCGGTCAACTCAGAAATGTAGTCTCCGAGAATTTGATGATATGTGGAGAATCTGCTGGGCAAGTGATTCCCTTGACAGGCGCTGGAATTCACACGGCTTTGGTCGCTGGAAAGGTTGCGGGAGAGGTTTGCGCTAGAGCTATTGAAGAGAACGACTTTAGCAAGAGGCGACTTTCCGTTTACGCTGACAGTTACCACCTTGCTTACGGGAGGCAGATTGAAAACAGCCTGAAAGTCTCTCAGATTTATGAGAGGCTTGATGATAACGACTTGAATCGACTGGTAGAAGTTCTAGGCGCGAAAGATTTGGCTGACTTGGCAAGTGGCCTTGATGTAGGACGCATAGTTGAAATGTTATTAAAGCATCCTCTTTTCTCATCAAGGGTTTTTGGTCTACTCTTTAGGGAGGCGTTGTAGGGAATGAGAGGCTCGGTTGAAGAATACTTGTTGAAAAGATTGAAGAGTGAGAAAGCTATCCACTTGACTCTCCTAGATCCTGAGAAGGTCGATCCTAGGAATACTTCAGGGATCTCGAGGATTGTTCAGTCAGCTGGATCGGCTGGAATAATGATCGGAGGTTCAACCTCGACATCAGTCTACCACTTGGATAAGATAGTGAAGGCAGTTAAGAAGACGGTAGGCATACCAGCAATTCTGTTTCCTAACGATGTCACTGGAATCAGCCGATATGCAGATGCTGTGTTCTTCATGTCGCTGCTGAACTCTTCGAATCCTTACTACATCACAGGCGCTCAAGCTTTAGGAGCGCCTCTGGTCAAGAGGTACGGTTTAGAGGCTATCTCCCTCGGCTACTTGATAGTAGGCGAAGGTGGCGGCGCGGCCGGCTTCATAGGTCAAGCGCGCCCAATTCCCTACGAGAAACCTGAACTCGCCGGGATCTACGCTTTGGCCGCTCAGTATCTTGGGATGCACCTTGTCTACTTGGAAGCGGGATCGGGAGCTGAGAAACCTGTTCCGCCTGAAATGATAAGAACTGTGAAACGGATGATCAAGATCCCTGTTATAGTCGGGGGAGGGATAAGATCGCCTGAAGCTGCAGTCTCTGCTGTGAAGGCTGGGGCTGACATAATTGTGACTGGAACTTTGATCGAGAGGTCGTCGAGAGAAATTAGGAAGGTAATTCAATCGATTAGAGCAGTGAAGTAAGCCTTTGATTGAGGCACTCTGTAAATGACGTTTTCGAGTCATGCAAAGATAAGAAGAACCGTGCCATACTACAAAGTTGTTCGTAAAGTTGCATTTCCCTCGTTGCCAAGAATATTGACCTCAATCTTCATAGCAAATCTGCTTGGACTTGCGTTCGCATTCACCCTCTTCAAGTTCACAGCCGAAGCGCTCGTTAACGGACTGGCCTTCGGAATGATCGTTCTCACGATTCCCAGTATAGTCTCTGATCTTCTTCTCCACGCTCTCGTGCTGAAGAAGGACCCTCTCTTCTATTTGAGAAGATGTCTTGCCCTTTCACTTTTCTCATGTCTACTATGGATAGCTGTCATGATTGCGGCGGGAGCAGCCTCTCGATGGCTAAGCGGAATTCTCTTCCCTGAACTCCCCTTCTATTTAGGATTCTTCATCGTCCTTCCTGTGCGAACAATATCCACGCTATCGATGTCAACAGCTACATTAGGGCGGAAAGTCGTATCATCGATCTCTCAACCCTTCGCTTGCGCCCTAGCAGGCGTAGCACTCTGGCATCCACCTCTCATCACCAGCCTGGCCGCGTTATTCTTGAGTTCTCTTGTAGCCTTCATCTCGACATCGGTCATCATAATCTACGTCGAACGGAAAGGTCTAATGAAAATCGGATCTTCCCCCCTCCGCATTTTCCGAGCGTTCCTACTCGATTGGCTTGACGGTAGAAACGAGATGTTTGAAGACTATCTGAAAGAACTCGGCGTCCGCGAGCCTGTCAGCATCGCGGTCCTACAATTTAGAGGCAGGAACAGCCATGGGCCCAAAGCCATCATCACGATATCGAACTTTCATCCAGGCCCCTTTTTGAATGTCGGAAGTAGCGTTCTCCCCTTACTGATTCAGAGGATCTTGGAGAGAAAAACTGGATCCGTAGTTTCAGTTCCTCATGGAGTATCGGGCCATGAATTGAACCTCATCTCCCAAGAAGAGAATGAGAGGGTTCTTAGGGAGGCATTGCGTCTACTTGACACGCCAGATTTCTCAGGTGAGGCCAGTCGCTTCATAAGATGCAAGAGCGAACTAGCGCAAGCGAGCTGCCAAGCCTTCGGAGATTGCGCTTTGATAACCTTGACCCTGTCGCCGAGAGATATGGAGGATATTCCTTTGGAGGTAGGGTCCTCGATAAGCTTGGAGGCAAACAAGTACTTCAATAACATAGCTGTAGTAGACGCACACAACAGCATAAACGAAGTCAGATCCATGACTGAAGACGAAACAAACAGTCTAATCGAAACTGCTCAGCGATCGATTGAGAATGCTTCGAGAACAAGTAGGTCAAGTTTTAAGATAGGAACTTCGAAGGTCGATCTGAGCCCATATAGATTGAGTCAAGGAATCGGATTGGGTGGAGCGGCGATTCTACTTGTGGAAGCCCAAGGCGGACTTTCAGCATACATTACAGTTGACGGCAACAATATGAAAGCAGGGCTCAGGGAAAGACTGTTGAGAGAGCTTCAGAAAATCGGTGTGGATGAAGGCGAAGTGATGACAACGGACACTCACATGGTGAACGGAATTGTTCCAGCAAGACTGGGATATTACCCGGTAGGCGAGGAAGCAGACGAACATGAAATTCTCGCACGCATCATTAGCGGAGTTAGTGAAGCGAAGCGTAATCTGGAGGAAGCTGAAGTAGCTTACGCGAAGAGCGAAATCAAAGTTAGGGTTCTTGGACTTGGAGCATTCGGTAAGTTGACGGAGTTCACTTACGGTGTTGCTAAACTTGTAGCAGCATCGATGGTCCTCATAGTGGTCATTTCAACATTGGTCGGCATAGTGGTGTTCGCCTGATCTGGGGTGGATGAGATGAGTCTCGCATTTCACTATATGCAGCTGCCTAGAGAAGTGATTGTTGGAACAGACATACTCGGAACAATCGGCGTAACCTGTAGAAGACTCGGCTTTGATGGAACAGCGCTGATCATTACTGGTCCTAAAGCTTACAACATAGCTGGAATGAAGGTCATTGAATCGCTCGCTGCAGCGGGACTTTCTTCAGACCACATGATCGTTCATCAGTCAACGATGGAGTACGTGAATTTAGCTGAAGAGAGAATAGCTGAGAGAAAGCCGTGCCTCGTACTGGGCGTTGGAGGAGGAAAGGACATAGATGTAGCCAAGCTCAGTTCAGCTAACATGAAGATTCCTTTCATAAGCATACCTACAACAGCTTCGCATGACGGAATATCAAGTCCATACGCTTCAATAAAGGGATTCGATAGGCCATACTCTGTAAGAGGACAAGCTCCAGTAGCTATCTTAGCCGACGCAAAGCTGATAGCTGAATCGCCATACAGGCTTCTCGCAAGCGGATGTGGAGACATTATAGCTAAGTATACAGCTGTTAGAGATTGGAGACTCGCCCACAAGATAAAGAATGAATATTATGGAGATTACGCAGCTGATCTAGCCTTAATGAGCGCAAAGCTCGTTATGAAGAATGCGCAGGCGATTCAAAATAAGAGCCAAGAAGGCATCAGAACAGTTATTGAAGCGTTGATAAGCTGTGGAGTTGCGATGAGCATAGCTGGGAGCACAAGACCTTGCAGCGGTTCAGAGCACCTCTTCAGTCATGCTCTTGACGCGGTCGCTAAGAAGCCCGCGCTGCATGGCGAACAGTGTGGAGTCGGCACTATAATGTGCGCGTATCTGCATGGCGCAGATTGGAAACTGGTTAAATCCGTTCTTCAGAGGATAGGCGCTCCAACAACCAGTAAGGAGCTGGGATTGGACGCGTCAGATGTCATCAAAGCGTTGATTCTGGGCCACAAGATTAGATCGAATCGATATACAATCCTTGGAGAGACTGGTTTAACAAGCGAGGCCGCAGAGAAACTTGCGAGAGCTACTGGGGTCATCGATTAGCTTCCTGATGTGACGAAAGCTTGTTGAATAAGGGAAAAGCATCGGCTACGGCTCACGCAATCCAAGGGCTCATAAAGTATCACGGCTTGAAGGACGAGAAGCTCAGGCTACCTTACCATGACAGCATATCCGTTTGCGTAGACAAGTTGAGTACTAAGACGACTGTCCATTTCGACGAGAATCTGACGAGAGATGTTATCACGATAAATGGAAGAGAACCGACTAGAAGAGAACTACAGAGAGTCGAATCGGTTCTCAATTCGATTAGAGTCTTGGCAAGAAAAGATGTCAAGGCGAGAATCGCCTCATTGAACAGTCTATCTAAGGGTAAAGGATTGGGCTTCTCAGCTTCAGCCTTCGCATCACTGGGTTTAGCGGCAGTTAGAGCTCTCAATCTTCAGATCTCGCCGAGAAGACTCAGTGAAACCGTTCGATTGGGAACAGGATCCGCAACGAGAAGTCTTGTGGGAGGGTACGCTATTTGGTATGCACGGAAGAGAGGGTTCTCTTACGCTGAGCAGTTGGCCAAACCAGGTGACATAGATATGCAGATGATCGTTGTTCCAATCCATTCTGAGGTCAAGACTGAGGTGGCTCATCAGGAAGCCTTGACATCGCCATTTTTCGACGCAAGGCTGAGATATCTACGTGGAGCTATAGCCAAGATGAAGAGGGCTATTCGGCTAAGGGATATTGCGAGAATATGTGAGTTGACAGAGATAGATACATTGAACCTGCACGCGACGACAATGACAGGTGATTCAAGGCTGTTCGTGCTGAAGCCGGAGACCTTACGGGTAATGGAGACCGTTGCTGATATGAGATCAAGGGAGGAGGCCCCGGTGTGGTACTCAATGGATACAGGGCCATCGGTGTTCGTGAACACGCTTCCGGGATATGGAAGTCTTGTAGAGAAGAGGATCCGACAGGAGACCGGATTGGACAGTCTAAGAAGCGGCGCAGGTGACGGAGCTACATCGACGAATGAGCACCTCTTTTAGGAAAAGGGCGGTCACGAAGTGAGGGACACAGAGATCTTCATCAAATACTTTCAAGGAGTCGAAGAAATCCTACCTAAGAGGGACAGGCTGAATACGATTACAATTACAGAAGAAGGAAAATTCCTGACAAGAGAAGTTAGTTTGACAGAAGTCCGCCGAATCAAGGAGAGCAGCGAGATCTACGTGCCGACTATATATGAGCGAGCGTACGAACACATCGTTGATGAAAGTAACTCTACCATCAAGAATCCGACCATAATTAAGATACCGGGAGAAGAGCCGATACATCTTAAAGCAGGCGAAAAAGTCTACATAAGGGAAATACGGGCGCGGCATATCAGATACATGGTCGACTTGGGAGAGGAAGTGAGGAAAGGAGAGAAGATAGCTCAAACAATCTCCCGAGAACGTGTCTTGAGAAACCTGAAATCTGATGTCGACGGGAAAGTTCTGTATCAAGGACAGATCCTTGAGAACCCTTCAAGGCATGTCATGATAATATGGAGAGGAGCGATTGACGCAGCCTGACGATCTCAAACAACTCGCCCGCAAGATTGCACTACTGAACGCTGTCAAACACGAAGGGAAAGCAGACGCTGGAGCTGTAACGGGAAGAATTCTAGGTGAAAGACCGGACCTCAAGGCGAACGCAAAAGACGTAATGAAATCTGTGGCGGAAGCCGTGAAAGAGGTTAATGAGTACACCGTAGCTGAACAGAGATCAATCATTGAGGAAAATTGGCCTGAACTACTGGCAGAGAAGAGAATTAAGGAAGAGAAAATCCTTCCACCCCTACCTAACGTAGACAAGTATAGAACTGTTGTAACTCGATTCTCTCCGAATCCTGATTGTGTTCTTCACCTAGGTTCCATCAGAGCTATCATTCTCTCGCACGACTATGCTAGAATGTACAAGGGGCAGTTCATCCTCCGGTTTGAAGACACAGATCCGAGATTGAAAAAATCAGTCCTCGAATACTACGATCTCATTAGAGAAGATATCAGATGGCTTGAATGCGAATGGGATCAAGAGTTCATTCAGAGCGACAGAATCTCGATATACTATGAATATGCAGAGAAACTCCTTGAGATAGGAGGAGCCTATGTATGCACGTGCAAGAAGGAAGATTTTAGCGAGAAAGTCTTGGCGGCTACGCCATGCCCTTGCAGAGATTTGTCCGCTGACGAGAATCAAGCCAGATGGAAGCGAATGCTCAACGGAACGTTCAACGAAGGCGACGCGATAGTCAGGGTAAAGACAGACCTTGCGCATTCAAATCCCGCTGTTAGAGATTGGCCTGCACTGCGGATAATCGACACAAAAAGAAGCCCTCACCCGAGAGTTAGAAGCCGATACAGAGTCTGGCCTCTGTACAATTTTGCATGCGGCGTAGATGACCACTTGATGGGTGTAACTCACATCATTCGAGGAAAGGAGCATGTCACAAACATGGTTAGACAGCGATACATGTATTCGCATTTGGGCTGGAACTATCCTGAGGCTATTCATTACGGGAGGTTGAAGATTGCAGGAGCCGCTTTAAGCAAGTCGAAGATTATTAGAGCCTTGACTGACGGGTTTGCGAAGGATTTCAGCGATCCCAGACTCGGGACATTGATCGCGCTGAGGAGGAGGGGGATAACTCCGGAAGCCTTGAGAAAGATCGTTATCGAGGTTGGTCCCAGACCTGTAGATGCTACCTTGAGTTGGGATAACATTTACGCCTACAATAGAAAGATAGTTGACTCAAGGGCGAACAGGTACTTCTATGTTGAGAACCCTGTGCCCGTTTCGGTGAGTGGAGTTTCGAGAACTTATATTTCGAAGCCTCTCTTACATCCGAGTTACCCTGAGAGAGGAAATAGAAAGCTTGAGGTGGAGCCTATTAAAAATGAAGCTCGCCTTCTTATTTCGAAGAAAGACTTTGCCTCGTTGAGAAAAGGCCAAGTCGTCAGATTCATGGAGTTGTTCAATGTAACCGTCGATAAGATAGTGGAAAACAGAGTTCAGGCAAGTTTTCATAGCGAACCTTACGATGAAGCTAGGAAATTGAATGCTTCACTCATACACTGGCTTCCTGAAGTTGGTAATTTGAGAGTAAATGTGGTGATGCCCACTATGGAGATTTCTGAAGGGGTCGGCGAACAAGGCCTTAAGCAAGAAGCCAAGGACCAGATAGTGCAGCTGACTCGTTTCGGATTTGGAAGAATAGATGAGGTTACTCAAGATCTCGTCAAGATCTACTACGCTCATAACTGACAAGAGAGTAACTACGTTAGCCTTTCCTAGGCCTCAAAGCGTTTGAATTGTCTAGGCTTTTTTGTTCACGTCGATCGGTTGCGGAATTATCTTATGGAAAGGTTCTCTCGCCTCTAGAGCTCTCCTGAAGATTGCATGCAAATAGTCGTCTGGTTCGCCTTTCCTAAGTGGAGCTAATATGTCAACTAGATTGTCGTTTCTCATGAGGCAAGGCTTTAACTTTCCATCGCTAGTCAACCTTATTCTTGTGCATTGCATACAGAAGGATGTGTTCTCCACAGGCTTGACGATTTCAACCCTAGCCCCTTCGAGTGTATATATCCTCCTACCTTGCATGAAACGCCTCGATTCAACTTTCGTCGATCGTGCAGCTAAATCTCGCTCAATAGCTTCAAGTGAGTGGTGATAAAGCTTGTACAATTCCCGATCGATATTGACAGGCTCCAATTCGATTAGTTGAAGAGTAATCCCGAAATTCCTTGAGAAATTCATCATCAGGTTAATTTCGTCTTCGTTCACGCCATGTACAACTACCATATTTATCTTGACAGGGTCTAGGCCAGCTTGAATTGCAGCTCTCACGCCATTGATGGCGTCGCACAGTTTTCCCCCGGTAACCCGGCGGTACGTTTCAGGAACAATTGAAGGTATACTAATGTTCACTCTAGCAAGACCGCTCTTCTCAAGATCCAACGCTCTCTCGGATGTCAATAGCCTTGCATTTGTGACTAGCGATGTTTCTTCCACATTTGGAAGTTGATGTATCAAATATATGATCTCACTGAGGTCTTCTCTCAGTAAGGGCTCCCCTCCTGTTATCTTGATATTTCTAACACCGAAATCAGTCGCGATCCTCGTAATTCTCGCTATTTCGACAGGTTCCATTTGAGTACTAGCGTAGTACTGCCCCTCCTTGTGGCAGTAGAAACATTCTAGGTTACATTCCTGAGTTACTGCGATTCGAAAGTTTGTGAGAGGTCTGCCGTAGCTATCGCGTATCATGAATATCGCCGAAAGAGGGTCAGCTCTCTCTAATATGCTTGACCATGTGACCTATCTCAGGCACTATCAGCGACGCCATCGCTCTATTGACGGCGTCCGGTGAACCCGGTAAGCAGAATATAAGCTTGGACTTTGCAACTCCTGCTACGGCTCTCGTCAATATCGCTGGCGACCCGATCTTATCATAGCTTATCTTTCTGAAGAGCTCTCCGAATCCTGGGATGTCTTTCTCAAAGAGGTCTCTAGCAACTTCTATTGTAACGTCCTTGGGAGAGATGCCTGTGCCTCCTGTCATAATAATGGCGTCAATATCTCTCCGGATCAAAATTTCTCTTAAAGTCTGTTTGATCATCGCTTCATTGTCAGGAACCAGTTTCCTACCAACCACTGTGTGACTCGCCTTGGTCAGATGATTTGCGATCATGTCTCCTGAGGGATCTTCTACACTCTTTCCAGATTCTTGATCTCCATATCGTGAGGTACTGCATGTAAGAATGTATACTCTAAGCTTGAGAGGAGCCTTGGCTTTGTGTTCAGCAGAAGTTGAACTGGTCTTCATGAACCTTTCATCTTCTTTTTGACCTTTACATACTCTATGGCTGTCTCTGGGTATTGGCCTTGAGCGTCTTTCTCGTACTTCTTAACTACGTCCCAGACAGTGAGCAGATATGCCGTAGCGGCTGAGAGGGCCTCCATCTCAACCCCTGTGCTAGCTTTCGTTCTGACTAGGGCCTCGACCTCGATGCCAGCATCATTGATCTTCGCTTCTGTTTGGACATTCGTTAGCGGAATTGAGTGGCAAAAAGGAATTAATTGACTTGTGCTTTTAGCAGCTAAGACAGCTGCGATTTCAGCCGCGGCGAGAGGATTTCCTTTCTCAATTTTTCCTTCCTTAATCAACGTTATTGTGCTGGGCTTCAGCTTTATTCTTCCAGTAGCAACAGCTTCTCTGTATACCTCTTTCTTTCCTGTGATATCTACCATTCTGAAGTGTTGAGCCTTCTTAGGCATTCCATCTAGCTCCGCATAGATACTTGTAGTAGTAGCGTATTTCTCTAATCGTAGCCTATATCTGTTCATCTAAGCCGTTTTGCGTGCGAAATACGTATTTTCTGTTTGCGCATAAGTCTCTAATGCCACCAGTTCGCGGCTGACGATCTTGAGGGTTTCAGCGAACATCTCGCCATCCTCCACGAGTTGGCGACCAGCCTCTTTAGCCGCATCGAAGATATCGTCTATCGGCAGACCCATCTTCATCATACGCCTCAACTCCGGTCCATGGGGCCGCAGCAGCGCCCCTGCAAACTCCCTCGCTGCGTTTTTGCAAAAGGCTTTCATGTGGACAAGCAACGGGTCGAAGTTATCCATCTCCCAGAAGCCACAGTTAGAGACCAGCACCACTTTGCCATTCTTGATTCCTTCGCGCAAAGGATGGCGACAGTGACCCTCGCGTAGCTCGAAAAAAGGCTGCATGAGCGGAAGCATTCGATCCATCAGGTTCTTCATCGGGCCAGAAACCCCATCCACGTACACGGGAGTCGCGAATACCCAGATGTCAGTTTCACTTAGTTTAGGGTAGAGCATGTTCATGTCGTCGTCTTGATAGCACCTACCCGGATTCTTCAGCCAACAGTTGAACTCGCCAGTGCAGGGATTGATCTTAAGCTTCCTCGTGTAGAAGAGTTCAACATCTGCCCCTGCCTCTCTCATCCCTTCAAGGAAGGGGGTTAAGATCAGAGCGGTATTGCCCTTCTCCATCCTCGGGCTACAGTTGAATGCAAGTACTTTCATCATCTTTCTTCCTCATTGCTATGATTATTCGTTATTTTTCGGTCAAAGTTGAGAAACATGCTTATGCAGACTCTTTTCAATAGATTCTCTTCACCATAGTGTTACCTTCGTGAAAGAATTTATGGATATCAGATTCTCCCACTCTCAACGGCCTAGCCGGCTAAGGCATTGCGGAATACCTGGTCAGGAAGTCTTGAGAGAAGATGCTTTGAACTCGGGAAAGTAGCTCGGTCACAATTGTTGTCGACTGCCCAATAAGCCGCACTGATGAAATAGTTTCTTCCAAAAATTCATGCCTTTTGAAATTTTTTGTTTGGCATGTTTTCGACGTTTGATCGGCTGTCTAGGCTGAGGGTCTCCTACTTGCCTTTAACCTTCTCAAGAAGTAGGCTCCCTTTCTCAAGCTATGCATCAGTTATAAGGAAGACTCATGCGCTGAGAACGGTCCGTAAGTGTCAAAGCCCATAAAAAAGAAAACTGAGTCTGCACTTTACGCCCTGTTTAGCTGCCACTCTTTGACCAGTCTCTTTATGGCTTGCGCTTTGGAGTTTGCATCGCTGAATTTGTAGATTCGAATCCTGCCAAATCTCTTCTGCTGTACTAAGCCAGCGTTTTCCAGTTCTATTAGGTGTCTGTTCGCCGTGGTGTAGTTGAGGCCTACTCTTCTAGCGATCTCGGAGATGTTTAGTTCCATTACGTTTGACAGTAGCATTAGTATGCGGACGCGTCCTCTACAGGAGAGAATCTCATCCAGCTTAGTCTGTTCTGGTTGAGACACGTTTGTAGAGCACCTCTAATGTTGATTCTAGCCATCTTGTCATAGCTGAGGCGGGAGTGAGTGTTAACCCGATAAGCGTAGTCTTGCCTCTCAAACCTTTGCCGGATTTCTTGGTTGAGATTATTCCACTCGCATCCAGCCCTCCCATGTATTTCCAGAGTTGGGTATGCGCTCTCGGCAGCTGTCTGTACTCTTCACAGACTATCTTGTACACCTTCTCCGCCTCCCCCATACTAACGTAGGCGGCATTCGTCCTTTCTAGAAGCCTTGAGATTGCAAGAAGGAGAAACTTCTCGTGAAGAGATAGTGTTTGAACATATTCTCCTCGAAGGGTAGGATATACAGCTCCAGCAGCTCTTCGGATATGCTCCGCAGTCATCTCACGCACGTTTTCAGCATCTGCATATTTGCCTGCTCTCCAGAGAAGCTCTATTGCGTATCGTGCGTCGCCGGAAGCTGCTGCAAGATCGCAAATGAACTTGACTGTATCTTGAGGAACAGCTGCCTCCTTAAACGCCAATTCTATTCTATCTTTGAGAATAGCTTCAAGTTGACTTGATGAATATCTTTCCAGCTGTATGAAGTTCTGTTGGAGAGTGCTGAGCGTGCTCGCATCCAGATCCTTTAGATACTCAGGCTCTCTCAGGATGCATATTAGTGACAGGCGCATCGCAGCTCCAAGCCTGTTCTCCTGTATCCTTGTGAGATTGTAGAGTGCGGCCGAACCCTCAGTTCTTATCAATGTTTCCAGTTCATCCAGTGCAAGAATAACATGTGCAGCTTTGTCGTCCAATATGTCCATCAGAATTTGAATCAACTCTTCAGACGAGAAACCTCGTTGAGGGAATTCGGGAGTGAACTCCGTTATCACTCGTTTCAATATCATGAATAAGCTGCCTCTACATTCTCGGCAGTTGACGTGAATATAGCGAAGATTGATCTTCCGGCTCTTCGCAGCTTTCATAACATCGAGACCGAACCTTTGACACATCACAGTTTTCCCAGTGCCGATGCTTCCCGTTACCAGCACCCTCTGATTCATCGATCCGGGTCTTTCCAATATGAAGCGGAAGAGCTGAGCTAGAAACCGCAGTTGACTCTCTCTATGAGGAAGCCTCGTTGGAAGATACTCGATCGAGAGTGGGCTTTCATTCTTGAAGATCGTCGGCCTTGAGATAGCTTCTTTTATTATCTCCATTGACAATCTTGACCAAGCCCCTTAAGAGAATACCTGCACCCTTCTATTTGCTTTTTGTTCTCTAGAAAGGATAAAAAGCTGAGAGGAACCTGAAAGTAACCCACCCCACCTTTTAATTGATGCGAATCGAATTCCCGGCGACCCCACTCCCTATTTCATGCAAATTGACGCGTAGGTTCCGGGTTAAGCATAGAGACGTGATGGAAACCATTATGCGGAATCGGTCTGCCCAAAAGCGGACACGTAAATCATCCCATCCTAAGGAGCCATGGGGTTTCTTACTCGACTCCTCGCTAAAACCTTCTACTCAAAGCAACCCAGAGATGATCGCTCAAAGGCCGTTGGAGTTTCCGTTGAGCGCCACTCTTCTTCACGATCACTCGATGTCGCGAAGCCGTTATCCTTCCGATAGATGAAGCGTTTATGCCTATCGAGTGGAGCTTGGACAGTATTTTGTCAGTCATCTCTGGAAGACAAGTGATCAAGAGAGATCCAGAGCTTATCAGTTTTAGAGGATCTATCTTGAAGAATCTGCAGATCTCCAAGGTTTCAGGTTCGCTCATCAATTTATCTTCGTAGACTTCAAAGCCTTTTCCAGAAGCATCAGCCAACTCGTGAAGCCCACCTGCAACCCCACCCTCAGTGGGGTCATGCATCGCTGACACTCCGCCCAGATTAAATGCTGTTAGGGCGTCCTTGACGACGCTAATCCTGTCGTAGAAACTCTCCGCTCTTCTCACGAACCCTTCATCAAATTTTCTCAACAGCATCTCGTGTCTATCTGAGGCAAGAATAGCTGTACCTTCGATTCCTACCCCTTTCGTTAGTATTACTTCATCCCCTTTACGTGCCATGCCTGTAGTTACGTAGCGGCCCTTCTCAACAACCCCGACGCAGAATCCGATGATGAGCGGGTGATCTATTCCAGGGGTGATCTCCGAATGACCACCTATGATTCCTATGTCCAGTCTCATAGCGGCCTCATGCATCTCGTTGCATATTTTTCTGACAAGGTTCACACGCGTGTCTTTGGGAAGCATCATTGTAGATAGAAACCATCGCGGCTTCACGCCGCGGGTAGCGACATCGTTGGCTGAAACGTTCAGCACTAGCCATCCAATTCTTTTCAATGCCCCGCTTATCGGGTCGCATGAAAGAGCCATAAGATCGTTGCCAACCCGTACTATCGCAGCGTCCTCTCCTTTGGCTGGTCCTTGAATTATATCCGCGCGTTTCGCACCTAGATACTTGAAGACTATTCGTTCAAGAATTGTAGGAGAGATCTTTCCGAAAGGAAAACTCAATTGTGGTCACTCCTTTCAAGGGCGATGTTTGCTTCTCATGCATGATACTTTTCGTACTGAGTACTACAACTTGAGGCTATCAACTATTTAGAGTTGCGATACAACTGCTTCTCTGAAAATCACACGCGCAAAAAACCATGCGGTAGGCTCTCGCACTCAAGATCTATATCACATAATCAACTGGGCCAGAGTCGTCATCGCCTACCAAGAGGATAAATAACATCGAAGCATAAAAACCTAGCAGACCACATCTCACGATGCGCAGTAGAAATGAGAGATATCAAGATCACACCCATTGCCTTTGAAAGCTTGGGCGTTAGATCAATGTGCACCTTGCTCGAGACGCCTGACGTTAAGGTTCTCATAGACCCTGGTGTCGCACTTGGACCTAGGTTTGGGGTCCTACCTCACCCGCAAGAGTATGAAGCACGCAACAGATGCCGCGCGAGAATTAGAGAAACCGCTAGGAAAGTGGACCTCATGGTCATTTCACACTATCACAACGACCATTATACTCCAAGCTTCACTGATACAGTTTGGATTGGCAGTAGCGCTCAAGAATCAAGAGAGATCTTTCAAGACAAGACGGTGCTACTGAAGGATATTAGAAGCATGATAAACTTCAGTCAAAGACATAGAGGTTGGATGTTCCAGAAGACTTCAGAGGACTATGTGAAGAAGTTCGAAGTTGCAGATGGACGGACATTCCAGTACGGGGAGACTGAGTTGAAGTTCTCTGAACCTGTCTTCCATGGCGAGGAGAACAGCGACCTGGGATGGGTTTTAATGCTTACCGTCTGTAGAAGTGAAAACAAGGTTATGTATGCTTCAGACGTTCAAGGCCCAATATCAGACAAGACAGCCAAGATCATCCTCGATGAGAAACCCCAGTTCTTGATAATGGGAGGCCCACCGCTTTACTTGGCAGACTTCAAGATCGATACAGCTGTCGTTTCACATGGAATTGAGAATTTCATGAGGCTCGTGGAGCTTATTCCAAGCAGTATCTTGGAACACCATCTGCTTAGAGCTGAGAATTGGAGGGAGTTTGCAGGCCCTGTGTTCGAGATCGCGAGAAGGCTTGACCACCCTGTCAAGACCGCGGCTGAATTCGCGGGTCTAGAGAATAACCTGCTGGAGTATAGGAGGCGAAGATTGTATGAGGAGGAGCCGCCGAGCGACAAGTTTTTGAGATGGACCAAGATTCCAAGGGAGAAGCAGAGGGTGACTCCTCCACCCATTAGATAGAGATTATCGATGAAGAAGCTCGTTTCGTGAAGCGGTCACTGGAAGAAGCGTTGTTCTACAATTTGTTGGCGATTCTGAATTTTTGGCCGCAGTTTGGACATGAGAAGTACTTTATGTGAAGCGAAGGTCCTTTTCCGCTTTTCGGCTTCATGTTCCACTCTTTCTTCGGCTGTGCAACCTCAATTCCGCATTTTACACATGCTACCAGATGCGCCACCTCCTTTTGTTATGGAGGAGTAGTGAGGCGCCGAGTGATAGGACAGAGGCGAATTTGAAAAATCGTGAATGAAAGATATGCATTACGTCTATGGACATGCGAGTAAACTGATTGAGACGTGAAATCGGCTTCCTCACTGTTGCGCTTTGCTTTGATGGAATTACTCGACGCGGAAACGGCCATGGCGGGCACCGGGTGTTTTTTCTCCTCCATGTCCTCCGGTATTATGGGGATGTAGTATATTAATGTTCCGAAGTTGGAACACCAAAGCTTCAAGGAGCCCTGATAACCCTATTCCTCAAGACCCCTATGCACTCAACCTCAGCCTCTATGAGATCTCCTGGTTTGAGAAGCTTCTTCTCCGGTTTAGCGTAGAATCCTACTCCGGCTGGCGTTCCTGTGGCGATGATATCTCCAAGCTGAAGCGTCATGACACGTGAGATGAAAGCGATGATTTGAGGAATCTTGAATATCATGTTGGCGGTTGTGCTGCTCTGCCTTACCTCACCGTTGACTCTCAACTCCATCTTCAAACGGTGCGGATCGCTCATCTGGTCGCTGAGGGCCAGACATGGACCTGTAGGGGCGAAAGTGTCGAAGCTCTTCCCTCTGAACCATTGCTTGTCTTTGAACTGTATGTCCCTTGCGGATATGTCGTTGAATACAGTGTATCCACCGATATGGTTAGATGCATCTGCTTCAGATAGGTCCCTCCCTTCTTTCCCTATGACGGCGGCGAGTTCAATTTCATAGTCCACTTCAGTAGAGATCTTCGGATAGACTACGCAATCGTCAGGACCTACTATAGCTGTACTCGGCTTCGAGAAGAGAATCGGTTCTTCAGGAAGAGGAACATGACCTTCCTCTGCATGATCCCTGTAATTTAATCCTAGACAGATTATCTTTGGAGGAAGAGGAACAGGAGCCAATATGTGTACGTCAGAAATACTCAGTAGCACTCTTTGCCGTTCAGTCTTTCCAGAACGCTTTTTCCGGAGCTCATGTGCAAATGCTACAAGATTGGACGCATACTTCCCGGCCTTTTCACCAAGTTTAAGAAAATCGATAATTGTTGAAGGGAATAAGTCCAGCGTAATCGCGGTTTTTCCTCGTTCTGAGAGATACAGCTGGTGTGCTAGATTCAAATCGATTACAATGTCATTCTCTAGTGCTCCGATTCTTTCTTCATCATGAACCTTGAATGTCACTAGTTTCAATGCAACTCTCCTCGATCGATACTTGTTTGTTAACCTAGATGGACTCAGTTCGCTCAAAAGAGTTTCCTTGCTTTCGTAGCATCGATAGCAGAACTCGTAGGCCATTTCAAGTGGGAAGATTGGAAAGCCTTTACTTGAGAGATATGCACATTCAGTATCAAGTCAACTCGTGAAGTCTCTATGAGAGATGCAATAGAGCTGAAGAGGACGCTGAACGTCTTCGATGCAACGTCGATTGGCATTGGGGCAATTGTAGGTGCAGGGATCTTCGTCGTTACAGGAATATCTGCAGGTTTAGCGGGTCCGGCGGTTGTTCTTTCCGTTTTGATGTCAGGAGCAATCGCTTCTCTTACTGCTCTAAGCTTTGCTGAGCTGAGTTCAGCTATCCCAAAGGAAGGAGGCGCCTATGCGTATGCTCATGAAACGATCTCTCCCTTCGCCGGTTTCATGGTAGGTTGGCTTTGGCTCATATCCAACATAGTGGCCGGAGCCGCGATAAGCATAGGCTTAGCAAGTTACATCGCAATTCTCATCCCGAGCATACCGTTGAAGCTGATCGCGATCTCCGCTTGCATCATCGTGACTTTAGTCAATCTATTCGGGATAAAAGAATCGAGCCTAGTGAACAATGTACTCGTCTTGGTAAAGATCTCCGTGCTATGTTTCTTTATAGCTGTTGGAATTTTTCATTTGACCCCGAAGAATCTTGTTCCTCTGATGCCCAATGGATGGATCGGTGTCTTTCAAGGTGCGGCGCTCATATTCTTCGCTTATGCTGGATTCGCGAGGATCACAACTGTTGCAGAAGAAGTGAAGAATCCAGAGAGAACTATCCCTATGGCGATAATGCTTTCACTTGGGATTTGTATGGCGCTCTACACTCTTACTTCCTTCACAGCTGTAGGCCTAGTGAACTACGGGGATTTGGCTTCATCAGGTTCGCCGCTCAGCGATGCAGCCATTGCGACTGGAAACCCTCTCGCTTCTCTAGTGGTCACTTTAGGAGCGATAACCGCAACTACTAGCGTACTCCTGACTACGATCATAGGCTTGTCCAGAGTTACATTTGCTATGTCGAGAAACCTTCAGTTGCCAAGGTTTGTAGGTAAGCTGCATGCTCGATTTAGGACGCCCTATATATCTATTATCATACTAGGCGCGGCGATGACCTTACTGGCCTCTTTCGCGGATTTGAGGCAAGTTGTCGCTGTAAGCAGCTTCGCGTCCATATGCTATTATGCGACTACAAATGTCTCTGCATTACTTTTCAGAAAAAGAACTAGGCCCCGCATAGGAGCATTCAAAGCGCCGCTGTATCCTGTTTTTCCTTTGTTAGGCTTGGCCTCGTGCATCATGCTGATTTTCTTCTTGGCGTACGACTCAATCCTAATAGGGGCAGTAGCGGCTACTGCTGGCGGAGTATTCTATTTGGCAAGGAGGCAAGTTACCCGCAGGTCTCTAAATTCAAAACAATAAGATTCGATTATTTCTTTCAGATGCTCTGGGGATCGGAGAACATCACTGAGTTTTGAGACAGCGTGGTGCTCTTTTTCGCCGCTCTGGCGGTACGGCCGTGCTTGTTTTCAGAGTGAGAGCTAGGTTAACGCTTGACTCTCTTTCAAGAACCTTGTGATATCTGGGTTTGCAAGGCTGTAGAAGATCCATTTTCCCTCTCGCCTGTCATTTAGTAAGCCGGCACTCTCAAGTATGTTGAGGTGATGAGAAGCGGTAGGCTGCGTCATGTCCAATGCAGCCATTATCTCGCATACACACATATCACGAATGTTTAGCAGCTTGATGATCTTGAGGCGTGTGGGATCTGACAATGCCTTGAAAACCCTACTTTGTCGCTTGATTGACTGCTCGTCCATTTTGCTCTCAACGAGCTCTCTTAGCTTTTTCAAATGTTTTGAGGCGCTTTCTGCTGTGCACAGTCCTGAGTCCATCAGCCTCTGAACGCGTTCGGCCAAGTCTGATTTTTGAGCTGCCATATCGATCATCGTGAGGTTAATCCGGTACTGATTCATGTAGAAGAGACGCATTGACGCATTTAAATCTGTAAACTAGCCGTTGCCTAATGTGTCTATTTTGGGTGTGCGTTCTCGGTGAATAATCGCTTCTTTGCCCAGAGTGAGACATTGACTAGGCTTATCAATACTGGAACTTCCATCAAGGGACCTATGACCGTCGCGAAGGCTTGCCCTGAATTTATGCCGAAGACACTTATGGCTACGGCGATCGCGAGTTCAAAGTTGTTGCTGGCAGCTGTGAAAGAAAGGGTCACTGTTTCAGGGTATGTGAACTTTAGAGCCCACGACATTAGGAATGAAAGCCCGAACATTATTAGAAAGTAGCTAACCAACGGAATTGCTATTCGCACGACATCCCAAGGCAGTGCGAGAATGTACTCGCCTTTCAACGAGAACATAACCACGATTGTGAAGAGCAATCCGATCAATGCTGTGGGGCTCAAACGTTTGATGAAGGCTCCTTCATACCATTCTTTCCCACGACGTTTGATCAAAGTAAACCTAGTCAAGATTCCAGCTATGAAGGGTATGCCCAGGAAGATGAAGACGCTTCTAGCTATATCCCATACGGAAACATGTACAACCATAGCGGCGGATTGGCCTGCGATCCAAGATGATAGCAGTGTCACAAAGAAATAGGCGTAGACTGAGTAGAGAGCGATCTGGAATATGGAGTTCAAGGCTACGAGGATTGCGCAGTATTCGTTGTCTCCGCCTGCGAGGAGGTTCCAGATTAGAACCATGGCGATGCATCGGGCAAGTCCGACTATGATGATTCCGACGCGGTACTCGGGAAGGTCGGGTAGGAAGAGCCAAGCCAACCCGAACATCAGGAAGGGGCCTACGAGCCAGTTTTGGATTATGGAGATGGAGAACATCTTCCAAGCTTTGGCGACTTTTGAGAGTTCCTCATACTTGACTTTAGCTAGAGGAGGATACATCATCCACAATAACCCGATGGCGATGGGAAGGGAGACCGTGTCAAGTCGCATGGCATCAAGTAAGCTAGCGATTTGTGGAAACGCGGCTCCAGCTCCGACTCCAATCGCCATGGCGAGAAATATCCAGAAAGTGAGGAACCTATCCAAAATCGTTAGCTTACTGGAATTTGGAGAACTCTTGTCTTCGGGCATAGGATTTGGGGTATTTCGGACTAACATATTTGAATCTATCGTTATGTATCTCTAATGGAAGGAGAAGAGGCTTGGATAAAGAGGTATATGTTGAAGTGATCGGTGTCATCCCTCCATGCAAGAGATGCTACACTACTTGGAAGAATGTGGAGAAGGCAGCTTCAACGCTTAATTCAGAGGGCGTTAAGGTGACGATGAAGAAACTCGACATCATGTCTAAAGACGTGATTTCGAAGTATGGCGCGATAATGTCGCCAGCGCTTGCCTTGAACGGAACGGTCAAGATAATGGGCAGAGTGCCAGACGTAAAGGAAGTTGAGACTCTCCTGAGAGAGACGGCAAAGTAGCACTCTGGGAGCGACTACATGACAGGGAAGAAGCGAACAATTCGAACAGCCCTTCTGCTTGCCTTTATACTGGCCGTCTTCGGAGCCTTGGTCTACTCGAGGATCATGGCGTACTCTCTTGCGCCAACGATGAAGCCAGCCGATTTTCACGGGCTTCCTATATGGTATGTTCCAATAGCCTATCTCATCGACTATTTCAGTCATGGTTGGATCTGCCTTCTCTTCGCATTCCTCACGGCCGGTCTCATCTACGAGCTTATTCCGAAAGAAGCTATCACAAAATACATGAGCGGCAGTAAAGTAACTGGTTACGGGCTAGCTCTCGGGACGGCGCCGTTTCTCACAGTATGCTCATGCACAATGGTCCCGTTATTTGCTGGTCTGCTCTACGGCGGCGCTGGGATAGGCCCTGCCATAGCCTTTCTTCTGATGGCTCCCTCATCCAACATTCTCGCTATTCTGCTTACTGGGGAGCTGCTCTCATGGGAGTTGGCTGGAGTACGCATTATAGCGTCAGTAGTAGTAGCGCTTGTTGCAGGCATAGTAACCTCCAAGACGCCTTGGGGCAAGGCGATTGAAAGAGAACACCAAGTAAGCGATTCGAACAGAAAGGCAACCGTAGAGCTAGTTAAACCGCCTCTAGATGAGAGGCTTTGGGCAGCTTTGAAGTTTGGAGGTTACTTGGCCAAGCGGATACTACCATACTTTATCGTGGGACTTGTTGCTGTCAGTTACGTTGAAGCCTATCTTCCAGAAGATCTTGTGGGCAACTATCTTACAGGCGTCGGCGGCGTCTTGATCGCTTCAGTTATCGGCGGTCCATTGTATACGCCTACGCTTGTCGAGATTGTTCTCGGTAAAGGACTGTGGGATCTGGGCATGTCTAAGGGAGCATTGTTAGCTTGGCTTATGGGGCAACCATACGATATTGCCAATGCCCTAGCGGTCTCAAGGATTGCGCGTTGGAAAGTCGTTCTAACCTATATGGCCATAGCGTGGGCAGGTAGCGTCATCTTCGGATTGCTCTACGGAGTATTCAGCGGAAGCCTATAGCAGGCGTTGCAGTAAGCATTAGAAAACAATTAATAATCAACTGCAACGGCTAGATTGGTTATCATAGAGGGAATGTTGTATTGGTTGAATATACTATCTCAGAAATAATAGTGGATTATCTTATTTCAGAAGGTGTCGAATACGCTTTCGGTGTTCCAGGCCACGGATGCACAGCCTTCACCGACGTCTTCTGTGATAGAGCTGGCAAGATAAAGCCCATCATGGTGAGACATGAGCAGGGCGCAGTTCACGCTGCTGATGGCTACTACAGGGCTTCAGGCAGACCAGCCATATGCTTCACCTCGATAGGGCCGGGAGCCACGAACCTTGTGACAGGTTTAGCTACCGCGTACGTGGACTCATCCGCGTTAATAGCGTTATGCGGATGCGAACCCCAGAAGGATGTTGAGAGCGGAGTGCTTCAAGCAATATACAGGAGCCATGAGAGCGACTTCGAGAACATCATGAGGTTCGCTAACAAGAGGGTTTGGACGATACATAAACCTGAGAGAACTCCTGACATAATCGCTAGAGCTTACAAGGAAGCCGTCACTGGTAGGCCAGGTCCAGTATTGATCGCGATGCCGTTTGACATACAGTCTAAGGCGATCGAAGTGCCGGAGCTTCCGAAGCCGAGTAGAAGAAGACCGGTGGGGCGGACTTTAGGGGACCCTGAGCTGGTTAAGGAGGCGGCTAAGCTTCTAGCTTCAGCTGAGAGACCCGCTATACTGGCCGGTGGAGGAGTAATTCTCTCAGGCGCGTCTGAGGAGCTGGTTAGGGTCGCTGAGATCCTCGGCTCCCCCGTCATAACTACGATGATGGGTAAAGGGGCTATCCCCGAGGACCATCCGCTCTTCGCCGGCTACGGAGGCTGGTCTGGTACAATGCCTGGGAACGAGGTGGCTAAGAACTGCGATGTCTTGTTCGCGGTTGGAGCGAGGTTCGCAGACCTTTCAACTAGCGTCTATGAGAAAGGAGTCACATACAGCATACCGCCGACGAAGCTCATACACTTGGACTTAGACCAGTTGGAGATTGGGAAGAACTATCCTGTTGAGATAGGGATCGTAGGAGACGCTAAAGCCACTTTGAGGCTCTTGATCAAGGATCTTGAGGCCATCGTCGGGATGAGGAAATATGAGAATCTTCCATGGGTGAAGAGGATGCAGCAGCTCAAGAAGGATTGGGAAGCATCGTTGGAGAAAGCTAGGTCTTCAAGCAAGTCTCCTCCAACTGTTCCGAGGCTCCTGAAGGAGTTGAGGAGCATCTTAGATAGGGATGCTATCGTGCTTGGGGAGGCGGGTTGGGCTCAAATCTTCCTTTTCCAGCAGTTCCCAGTATACTTACCTAGGACCCACATAAGCTCAGGAGGGTTTTCAACAATGGGCTTCGCGGTTCCGGCGGCGATAGGAGCCAAGTTGGCGAAACCTGAAAGGCAGGTTGTAGCATGTCCGGGGGACGGAGGGTTCCTCATGACATTGCATGAAGTGGCAACAGCCGTCCAATACAATATCGCAACTGTAACGATCATTATAAACAATCTAGGTTGGCTCTGCATTAGAGACCTTCAGTGGATCCAGTGCGCTAAAGGTAGGGATATAGCGACGATGTTCAATTATGAGGATGGAAAGCCATACGACATAGACTTCGAGGCCTTCGCCAAATCCTTCAAAGCCTATGGGGCTACAATCAAGAAGCCTGAGGAAATTGCCCCGACGCTGAAAGAAGCATTGAAATCAGGCATGTCTGCTGTAGTCAATGCTTACGTGGACCCCGAAACCGTGCCTCCCATGCCTGGAAAATGGGAGCTGCCCAAACCTGAATACCTGATTAGGAAGCTGAAGAGATAGGGCTTTTCCGATAAATCCTAACAAATGCACCTATTCTTTCTTGAGTTTTTTCCGAAATCTGGGAACTTCGTCCGAGGTTGAAGGGAGATGAGTGAGTGTGCTTGAAAAGTGGAAGACTGAAGCTTGTGAAGATCTGAAACGTGAATGGATAAGAGGAGTGGTAGCTGGTCTATCTGAAGTTGATGAAGAAACAGCTAGGAGGATTCTGAAGAAGTGTGGTGAAGCTTGCGCCAGAAGCTGGCTGGACTCTTACGGCTACGACCCAGCATCTTATGGCTTGGACTCTTGGATCAAGCTGTTGAATGAGTTGGATCCGGGCGTCAGACACGTCATGAGGAGAGGTGACACCGTTCTCTACGAGCTACGGCATGGGCGGTGTGTATGCCCGCTAGTCTCTGATAACACAGTGAAATTGACTCCTAGACTATGCTCTGCCTGCTCTACCAATTTCTTCGAATACATCTTCAAGAAAGTTGCTAAGAGACCTGTTAGAGTCGAGGTCATTGAAAGCCTCGCAACTGGCGCAGACAAATGCGCTTTCCGAATAGTGTTGCAGTGAGAGAGAAGCCCTGTCTGAGTTGAACATCATTTATTGATAAACGGTTTGGGCCTGACTCTTGTAATATAGAGAATGGAGTACAAGGCTTGATGGGCTCCTTAAAGGCAAATTGACTAAGTTGAGTGTTGCAGATCGATACATATACGGCTTCTGCGGTAGAGTTCCGAGAAGCGCTTTGGCACGCCGATACACATACTTCTCGCCTGAGAAGTTGAAAGATCTGTGACAAGGCTAGACTGAAGGTTTTAGCGCAGGTTCAGTAGGGCATGCATTGAAGATATAAGCTCTCTATGTTGGTGCGCACACACACGAAAATTCTCTCCACACTGTTAGGGGAGGAATCCCCTAACAACCCCTCTTTATTACATGGTATGCTAGCTACGCTCGCAAAGCCGAGCAAGTGCTAGAATAGAAGAGGAGGGTTCGTCAGGGTTTGCGTCTTCTCTTAGTGGCGACTGCTACGGATACAGCTCCGAGAAGGCCCACTAAAGCCAAGTAAGGTGAAAGCAGGGCAAGCTTATCGGCAGGAATGAGTGTGCCTCCTACAGGCCGAGGTGCGGGATATTCAAGGTGTCCGGCATTTGGATTCCAGTCTGTTTCTGGAACTACATATGATATGAAGAGGATGTTTATCGGAAATTGAGGGTTCTCAAGGTCTGAGAGCTTCACCCTGAGCATTATGTAGGTATCGCCGTGATCCCAAGCATTTTGGGATGGTACGCCGAACCAGTCATTGGCTACTGGGTACCATTTATGTAGACCTTGAGCGGGTGTGTTAACTTCAATTCTCCATTCGGCTCCTAAGTCGTTTAGATCATAAAGGTAATCCTGGTCTATGCCGCTATCACCTGTAGCTTGATTCTGATCGACGTCTAAGTAGACCAGGAGAGCTCTATCTCCTATATGGCCGCCTGCAAACTCAACTCTGAAGTAAATATATTCGGCGTCATGCGTTACATAACAGATGGTCATGTCCTCTAGTGGTCGTAATCCTGGGTCAGGTTCGGTTGCATCACCTATCGCATCTGGATACTTCGCAGCTTCATCCCAGTTTGGCCAGATGATAAAACCGGCAGATACCGTCGAAACCAGCAGAGAGAGAAAAACAATTCCAAGCAAAACTGCGAAAAATCTTCTCATAACGACTCACATTTCACATAACTTGTGCTTCTGGCTATTTAATCGTTTGCAGAACATTTCGTCGTCGTCGATCCATTTACCGGGACCGACTGAATTTTAACCATTGTTTTTCTATTATGTGTGTGTGTCTATGTTGGTGCGGCCGCCGGGATTCGAACCCGGGTCACCGGCTTGGGAGGCCGACGTCTTAGACCAGGCTGGACTACGGCCGCTCTTTCGTTACGGTACATTTAGACTGTTCCAAAGTCTTATAGAGATTTATTTTGTGACCGCTCTGATCGAGTTCTCAACAATCTGCACTACTTCGCTCAATATTTTCTCTGCTGACTTGAGGCTCACTGCTTCAGATGTTACCCTAAGAATCGGCTCTGTTCCACTCGGCCTTATCAGCACCCATCCATCCTCGATTTGGAAACCAAGTCCGTCAACTCTAGTGAGCTTAGAAGATTTCGACAGGTATTTACAGAGTTTCCTCTCAGTTTCAGCCATAGCCTTCCGCTTAGACCGTTCTGGGCAGGCGATCTTTCTCCTCAACAGATGGTACTTGGGAACCCTTGAGACAAATCTTGAAGGCTTTTCACCAGATTCCTCCAGAGCCTTCAAGAACAGTACGCTATGTAAGATTCCATCTGGACATAGGTGGAATTCAGGAGTTATCCAAGCTCCACATGGTTCTCCCCCGAAGACTGCGCCATACTTCTTAACTGCATTCGCGACGTAAACATCTCCAACCTTCGTTCTTACTAGTCGGCCGCCACTCTGCCTCACCGTTTCTTCTACTGAGAGGGATGTATCAACAGGAACCACAACCGTCCCTTTTCTTTTTCTCAGCACGTAGCTTGTGAAGGCTGCCAGAGCCCGATCCAGGTGAATGAATTCGCCTCTTTCATCAATGAACACCACTCTGTCACCGTCGCCGTCGTAGGCTATGCCTACGTTAGCTTTCAAGACTCTAACTATCCTTGAAAGCCCAGCAAGATTCTCTCGAGACGGTTCAGGGCTCCTCCCAGGAAAGGTCCCGTCTGCTTGAGCATTTATCGATGCTACTTTGCAGCCTAGAAGCCTTAGAACCTCAGGAGCTATCAGGGCGCCTGCTCCACAACCCGGATCGACAACTACATTCCACACTTTCTCCAGAGCCACGTTCTCCGTTATCATTTTGATATATCGTTCAGATTCATCAGAGAATTCGATCTCGCCGACGCTCTTCCAATCAATGATCCTAGACTTTCCTGAGCGTACCGATCGCTCTATCTGTTGTTGCAGTTTCCGGTCGTAGGCGATACCTCCCCCTGTGAATAGCTTTATTCCGTTATATTCTGGAGGGTTATGGCTGGCGGTAATCATTACTCCCGCTCTCGCTTGAAGCGCCCTGGATAGATAGGCTAGAGTCGGCGTAGGTGTCATTCCGAGAATCGTAGCGCCGAGGCCACCACTGCAAACTCCGGAAACTATGGCCGATGAGAGCATCTGGCTTGAAGTTCGCGTATCATATCCGATGACAACCCGACCTTCTCTTAGCTTGTCAGCTAAAGATCGCCCAACCTCGTAGGCCAAGCTTGGGCTTACCTCAAGGTTGGCTAAGCCCCTAATTCCTGAAGTTCCGAAGAGTCTTTTGTTCATAGATCATGCCTGTTTTCTATTAACGATCAATAATTCGACGGATCTCCCTATTTCTTGTTTGCAGTATAATAGTAAACCGTAAATCTGAGTCGCTTAGATTCTTTCTACTCGTCTCAACGGTAATATCATTTCAATATGCTGAATGTATGGGTTTCGGGTCGAAGAACAAGATGTCAGTAATTGAAGCTAGAAATGTCACGAAGGTATTCGAGGGGGAGAAGAGGGTTCCCGCACTTGACGACGTCAGCTTCAGCGTCGGCGTCGACGAGTTCCTATGTATCGTTGGTCCCTCAGGTTGCGGAAAGTCAACGCTACTGAGAATTATCGCAGGCCTCGAGAAACCAACTTCAGGCGAAATCCTATTTCACGGACAACCCGTCACAGGTCCAACACCCAAGATAACTATGATATTTCAGACCTTCGGACTGCTCCCATGGAAGACTGTGATCGAGAATATAGAATTGCCATTGGAAATTCAAGGCGTTGAAGCTGAGAGCAGAAGAGAGACAGCGATGAGATTCATTAGAGAGGTGGGTCTGGAGGGATTCGAGAACGCTTACCCCCATGATCTCTCTGGAGGAATGAAACAGAGAGTCGGCACCGCTCGTGCACTCGCTGTGAAACCTGAGGTACTCTTAATGGATGAGCCCTTCTCATTTCTAGACGAATTGACAGCGATGACCCTTCGTAAGGAAGTCTTGGATATCTGGAACGACCCGAATCTACCTACAAACACTTTCATTATGGTCAGCCACAACGTGGAAGAAGCAGTGTTCATGGCAGATCGAATTCTGGTTATGTCCCTTAGACCGGGAAGGATCGTCGGCAACGTCGAGGTCAATATCCCTAGACCGAGGAGCAGACAATTTCGAAGCCCTGCTTTCTTTGAGTACTGCGACAAGGTCATCTCGCTTCTCGAAGAGAAGAAGCTGGAGAACAAACTGGTCGACGAGAAGAAGAAGCATCAAGGCGGAAGACTATGGAAGTAGATCTATTATGGCTTTCAGTTGGAGTCGTGATCGGTGTCCTAGCCGGAAGTTTAACAGTTCTCCTGCTGAGGCTAGATTTCTGGATGATGAAGTATAGTGAGTTCCATTCCAGCTTGAACGAGCTGAAGAGAGAGCTCGCCACTCTAAGAGAGAACATGGGACTTCAGCCTGAACCTGTAGGAGCTCTGCGCAAAGAGGATGAATCCGCTGGTGAGCAACAGCGCAACTTGGATTATCTGGATGAGATGAGGGATGAACTGAATAGGCTCAGAGAGGAGATTAGGCGGTCTCTGAGACGGCCAGCCTGAGCGTGAACTAACCGCTCTTGGGCACAAACCTCTTAAGTGGATCATGTCTAAGCAGAGATTCCAAATCTTCAATACGAAGACCGATCATAAGGTCCCCGTAGATGTCGCACTTCTCAGCCCTACCCAGATCGTCAAGATTTCTCACAACAACCTCCACCTCAGTCCCGGAATCCAAACCCACCTTCACGTGAAAAAACTTCTTGATCTGATTCAGAAAATTTGCGGTCTCAACTCTTCTTTCAAGAATATTCAAATTCGAAGACTTCAAAACATCAACTACCCGATCTGGATCTGAGGAGTGGACGATAATGTCTATGTCGCTTCCTCTGCGTGCTGTTCCACGCCAAACACTTCCAGTCAACACAGGGTTGAAGGATTCAAGTATTCGCATGATATGCAAGGCTTCTCTGCGCATTCTAACAAGAGCCTCTCTCCTGCTTACGCCCTCTAGCTCGTCAGCGATCTTATCAAGCTCCAAGGCAACTTCGAAATTGCTCGGTTGAACCTTTGTACGCAACAAGCTCGCCGCCTGCTGCTTCGCCTGCCTAAATTCGCTGGCTACTCCTCGATAAAGCAGCATAGCCGCCTCTCTAGCGATTCTCCCACGGATCTCCTTTCTGGAAAACTTCCTTCCGCCGGGATTAAGCAGCCTTCGCTTCCTCAATCTTCTTTCCAGGTTCCGCCATGACGCCTGAAGGGAAAACCAAGAGCTTAGACTTTCTCACACCGACATGCCTTAAAGGAGTAATCTTCTTGGCAACGTTGTATACGTCCGATCCAATCTTCCCCAAGACCATTTCATGGCAAAGTTGATCGTAGGTTAGGCTCTTAGCCTTCTCTTCCAGTATCTTCCTCATGACTTCTCTAATCCCTTCCTCTTGGGAAGCCTTCACTCTGTCGCGGGCGAACGCAACTATGGAGACTCTCGTCTTATAGCCGTCCTTCGAAACCACATCAAATATCCCATCGAGCCGGCTGCTTCCCCTCCTGACTAAACTTCTCAAATAATCAGCTGAGTACTCATGCGACTTCAAAATCGTCTCAGCCTTCTCACTCTTCACATTGACGACCAGAAAATAGAGTTTCGTGGATTGATGAGAGAAGTCTCCAGTAAATTCCGAGAGGGTCGTCTCAACGACTCGTCCCAGCATCTTCGATGGGTCGTCGCAAGGAACGTTTGCAAAATCTTTCTCACCGAAATAGGGCGGAGAGTAGATCGTATACCAAGACTTCATCCTCCACTTGTCACGCACCTTTCGAGGACCCTTCGACAAACTTTTTCCTCCGCTGTAGCATTCTGCTACAGTACATCCCCATTTAAATTGTTTACTAAGAGCAAAGGCGTTACGTGCACTAACTCAAGAGCATCTGACCCGCCGCATGATTTGTCTCGTCCTGAAAGGACTCTCCTTGAACTCCGATACCGCATACTACCAACCAAGGATCTGAAAAATCTCTTCCATTAGTCTCCGATTGAAGTGTGTTTTCGGGAAAATAGAACCGATGAATATCATAAAAGCTTATTTTTCTACCTTTGCCTTATCAAAGAGCGTACGCTCCGTTAGGATGTGTGCTGTATGAAGTTGTTTACAGTGGGTCCAGTTGCCTGTTATCCTGAGGTTCTGGAGGAGATGAAACGTCAAATGTTCAGTCATCGAAGTGAAGAATATAAAAGACTACACGGAGAAACCGTGGAATTGTTACAGAAATTTATGGAGACAGAAAATCAGGTTTTCTTGTTTTCCAGCACAGGTACAGGCTTCATGGAAGGATCTGTAAGAAATTGCGTAGAGAAAAAAATGCTATGCTGTATTAATGGCGACTTTGGTAAGAGATTCGCAGACGTGGCTACTTCAAATGGAAAAATGGTTGAGACAATTGAGCCTCCCCTAGGGGAACCTATTACACCGGATTTACTAGATGACAAGTTATCGAAATGTCCAGACGTTGAAGCTGTTAGCGTAACTCACAATGAAACGAGCACGGGCTTGATAAACCCATTGCAGAGACTTGCTGATATTGTAGAGAAGCATGGCAAGCTTCTGTTTGTTGACGCTGTAAGTTCCATGGGGGGTACTGAGATAAAAGTCGACGAATGGGGCCTAGACGTTTGTTTCACGAGTTCACAAAAATGCTTTGGCGTTCCTCCTGGCCTCGGGGTAGGTGGTGTAAGTGAAGAGGCTTTAGAAAGATCGGAAGCTGCCAAGAACAAGGGCTGGTACTTTGATTTCAAGTTATGGGAAAAGTATCAGAAAACCGGAAGCACCCCTATGACTTCAGTGATACCTCAGATATCTGGTTTGAATCGAATCTTGAAGCTAATAGATAGCTGGGGAGGGAAAGAAAAATACTTCGATTTATACAGAGAAAGGAACAGGAGAATCAGGGAAGGAATACTGAAACTAGGGTTGAATCTATTCCCAAAAGAAGGCTATGAGAGCCCAACAGTAACTTGCATAAACGCGCCGAGAAACATTGGCGGACCTGAAATATACCAGAGAATACGCGAAAAAGGATTTGAACTGGCAAAAGGTTATGGAAGCGTAAAGGACACCACCTTTAGAATCGGGAATATGGGTTACATCGAATTTGAAGACATAGAATCGATGCTGAGAGCGCTTGGAGATGTTCTAGTCGATCTCGGTTGGAAATGTTGAGGTGATAGATTGAAACCAAAGGTTAAGGTTCTGGTCTGCGACCCCGTCGACAACGAGGGAATAGAGGAACTGAAGCAAGCCGGTTTTGAGGTCGATGTCAACCCCACGATATCTAAAGATCAATTGAGAGGGATCGTTTCAAACTATGACGCTCTGATCGTGCGAAGCCGAGTCAAGGTCACAAGGGAAATCATCGAAGCAGGGGAACGGTTGAAGGCGATAGGTAGAGCTGGCGTAGGCCTAGATAACATTGATGTGGAAGCCGCTGGAAAAAGAGGAATAGCCGTCCTAAACACGCCTGAGGCTCTTGCTGACGCTGTAGCAGAGCTGACATTAGGGTTAATTCTCTCCTTGGCACGCAGCATCCCCCTCGCGGACAGAACTATGAAGGAGGGGAAGTGGATCAAGAAGGAGTTGATGGGCTGGCAGTTAAAGGGGAAAACCCTTGGCCTAATCGGACTGGGCAATATCGGTCAGAAGGTGGCGAGAATAGCCAAAGCGTTGGGAATGAACATACTCGTCACGGATATAATCGTCCCGACTCCTCAATTGCTGAAAGAACTTCAAGCAGAATACATTCCCCCTAAAGATTTCTCCAACTTCCTCAAAAATAGCGACGTGGTTACGATTCACGCTCCATTAACACCTGAAACCCGCCACATGATCGGCGACAACGAGATCCGACTCATGAAAGACGGAGCCTTCATCATCAATACGTCAAGAGGCGAAATAGTGGATGAAAAAGCCCTTCTAGAAGCACTTCAATCCGGAAAGCTGGGGGGAGCCGCCTTAGATGTCTACGAGGTTGAACCGCCAAAAGATTTAGCACTGATAAGATTATCCAGCCTTGTTTGCACACCACACATCGGGGGTCAAACATTTGAAAGCCAGAAAGCAGCGGGAATAACAATCGCAGAGAAACTTGTCAAATCACTGAGAGATGCTTAAGCTTGTTAAGTTATGCGTCACTAAAAACGTAAAGCTCCTCTTCATATCGGCGATCAAGCGTTTGTCCGCGCGGTAGGTGTCTTAGTTTTTTCCTAGAGAGGTATTCAAAAAGGAGCTTGTTGGCTTCTTCCGGATTCATGTTAAGCCACCCTAAAGGTACGTTCACGAAGAGAGGGCGAGCTGGAATCACGTGGCGCGTTGACTTATACACGAACACCTCTCCTTTGAGAGCAGTGGTGACGACATCCCTTTTTGTGATCTTTGGTGCAATAATCGCCGCTAGCACCTCACCCGATTTGACTTTGTCTACAGCGTCACTTTCTGTCTCGTAACCAATCTTGTAACCAAACTTCCTCAAGTTTCCTTCAAGCTGCTTGATGCGTTCATAGGTTTCTTTCACGCTCTCGGTCTTCCCAAGGATGCCATAGCACTTCCTCGACGTAACTATTCCTAGCATGATTTCTGCATCACACATTTTTCTATCCACCTCATCATCCGCAATCTCCTGAAGGCTGTAACCCGACTCCTCTAGGTCTTCCCTTAAGTTTCCGCCTGTTTCCTGCCCGTTTTCTATGACTCTGAACCAGCTTCGCACCGTTATGTTCGGGTTATTATGGTCTACTAGACAGACAGGGATTAGGTTACATCCAAGATACTGAAGGGCGGCTACCCTATGCATTCCATCTAAAACGACAAGCGTTTCCTTATCGACAATTACCGGATGCTTAACGTGGGCATCCCGCTGGATTTCATCAGATAACCGTTCAACAACCTCTGCGATAGTCTCCTCATGGATGCGTAACTTTTCAATTTCGAGTTTGATTTCAAGCGTGACAAGCGGATGAGTTATACAAAAACTGTTCGACACAAGAGTTCACGTAGATCTGTCTCTAAATAGGTCGGTGCTGCAATATCTATCTGCACTATCCGGTAGAACTGTAACGGTAGTTTCTTCCTTTCCCAACTTTTTAGCTGTCTCTAAAGAGGCAAACACATTTGCTCCTGGGGATATACCCAAGAACAACCCTTTATTTCGAGTCAACCTTTTCGCCATCCCTATAGCATCCTGATAGTGAACTTGTACTCATTCATCGATTTTGTCCAGACTGACGATCGCGGGGATAAAACCGTCTCCTATTCCTTAGATTTTATGCTTTTTCACTGATAAGTGCTTTTTTATCTTCTTAGAAGGTGTTTCACTTCCGCTAGGGCTTTTGTTTTTCCAGTCTGTCGATACGGACAGGAGTCGGTCGCATGATTTATCTAGGTCCTGATAAGTAGAATCAACGCAAATCGTAGTAAGACATAGTTGGTGGCTAATTGACGGAAAATAGGATTCGGTTCGCCTCTGCATGGGCAATAGTCTTAAACAAGATCTGCAACGATCCTTATTATTCATGACTTCGATAACTCACACGGAGAAAGACCCCGAATGCTCGATCTGAAACTTATCAGAGAGAACCC
>Ga0209725_1000023_pt1 | contig 87628 bp, 93 predicted proteins | sample I18A1metaG_FD_184145 | JGI IMG/M metagenome (GOLD analysis project Ga0209725, IMG submission 184145) | Lake sediment bacterial and archeal communities from Gulf of Boni, Indonesia to study Microbial Dark Matter (Phase II) - ​I18A1 metaG... | ecosystem: Environmental > Aquatic > Freshwater > Lake...
ATGTAGGGGCGACGCATGCGTCGCCCCTACTACCTTTCCAGATCGGCCAGAGCACCCTTCAGCCGGCGCAGGGCGTTCTGCTCCAGTTGGCGCACGCGCTCGCGGCTGATGCCGTACGCGTCGGCCAGTTCCTGCAGGGTGCGGGGGGGCTCGCTGAAAAAGCGCTGCTCGACGATATGACGCTCACGCTCGGGGAGCCCGGCCAGCGCCTCGCGGGTGCGGCGATCGCGCAGACCCCGCTCCTGCCGGGCGATGAGAGCGGTCTCCTGATCGGGGCGGCGATCGGGGAGAATGTCGAGGAGGGTGTAGTCGTTCCCCTCGTTCAGTTCGACGTCCAGGGAAGCGTCACGGTGACCGAGTCGCTGATTCATCTCCTCGACCACGGCTTCATCGACTTCCATGGCGGCGGCCACGTCGCCACTGTCGTCCTGGCCGGTGAGATTGCGCAGGGCGTTGCGGGTCTGGGCCAGCTTGAAGAACAGCTTTTTCTGCGCCTGGGTGGTGCCGACCTTGACCAGAGACCAGCTCTTCATGATGAAGTCCTGGATGGTGGCACGGATCCACCAGACTGCGTAGGTGATCAATCGCAAGCCTCGCTCGGGGTCGAACTTGCGCACCGCCTGCATCAGGCCGATATTCCCCTCCTGAATGAGATCGAGGAGGCGGAACCCGTAGCTGCGGTATTCGTTGGCGACCTTGACGACGAAGCGCAGGTTGGCGCACACCAGCCGGTGGGCCGCATCGAGATCCCCTTCTTTGCGATAACGGCGGGCGAGTTCCTGTTCCTCTTCCGCACTGAGCAGCGGGAAGCGGTTGACCTGGGCCATGTAGTGTTCAAAGCCGTCGCCGACGACCGGGAGGAATGTCTGGCTCATCAGGAAAAGTCTCTTTATATCGTATGGTTGGCACTCGTGGTGAGGGAGTGCCAACCATTTATAGCAAACTCTGTCTCCGTTGACAACCCTGTGGCGCTTCTCGGTTGACAGTCTCGAATTGGCCACCGATAATGAACCTATAATCTTTTACTTTCACCCTAAAGGATAGCGGAGGCAGAGTTGTTTCGCATGGCTGGTCAATCCAGTTGGCAGCTGTATTCTGCGATCTCTGCGTGCCCTATGGTGAAAAGAACAGGGTCTGTCATGCGCTATCTGTCCTTGCTTTTCTTCGCCCTGGTGATTCTCTCGGCCGGCTGCACCACGACTCCGGCAGATCAAAAACCGAAGGTCTTGTGCCCGGCCTGCGGAGCCGAAGTCGACGCCATTTTCCACCAGCACTTCTAGACGATGCAAACACTGTACGTCGGCATCTGCGGCGTATTCGGCTGCGTGGCGCGTTACTGGCTGTCGAGCTGGATTCACCAGCTTGTGGCGCGACCGATTCCGTTCGGTACCCTGGCGGTCAATGTCGGCGGCTCACTACTGATCGGCCTGCTGATGGGGGGCGACCTGCACCACCCGTTTCTGGGCGGCAACCTGCGTGTCGGCCTGGCGGTCGGTTTTCTCGGCGGGTTCACCACCTTCTCGACTTTTTCCTACGAAACCGTGCGTCTGCTCGAGAACGGCAGCGTCGGCGCGGCGTTTTTCAACGTGCTGCTGAACGTGATTCTTTGCCTGTTGGCGGCGTGGGTGGGGATTATAGTCGCGCGGCAACTCTGACCCCTGAACACATGGATTAAACGCGGAGGCGCGGAGGCACTGAAAACCGCTTCATAGCTCCTGCATATTATATGGATTTCGCAAGATTTTCGTGGCTTGCAAAGAACAGGGATTTTTTTTGAACCACGTCAACGACCGGCTTGATCTTCTCTGCGTCTCCGCGTCTCCGCGTTAAAACTGTTGGAAAGGTTTTCGATGCTTAACAAAATTCTCAGCCTGCTGCAAAGCGATCGTTTGGACAATAACGGTGATAAATTCACCCGGGTGCAGGTGGCAACCTGTGCCCTGCTTCTGGAGGTGGCCCACAGCGACGGCCATTATCAGGCAGCGGAAGCCAGGATCGTGCACGATCTGCTGGCGGGGATGTTCCGCCTCCCCGCCGACATCATTGCGGAACTCGTGGAGTTTGCCCGCGACCATCAGCAAAACAGCACCGACCTGTTTCAATTCGCCCGCGAGATCAATGCCCATTTCTCCCTGGAAGAGAAGCTGGCCGTCATGGAGGGTGTCTGGCGGGTCATCTACGCCGACGGCACGCTCGACAAATTCGAGGATGCCCTTGCTCGCCAGCTGGCTACCCTGTTGCGTCTTTCCCACAAGGAGGCGATCGGGTGCAAGGTTCGGGTGCTGGATGAAAACCGTTGAGCTGTTGAATTGGGCCTGCGGCCCGTTGAACGCTGCGCTGTTAAATGTTGAAAGGGTCTGACCTCCCTGACGCTTCAACAGCACTGAAGGAACCCATTCAAAGCACTCAGCGCAAATCAACAAGTCAACGCCACGAACTTTCGCAAACGAAAACTCCACGATGTCCACCCTCACCCGCATTGTCCCTTGGTGCCATCAATTGCTGAGCGAAGTACTGCGGCCGGGTGATTTGGCCGTTGATCTCACCGCGGGCCAAGGGCGCGATACGCTGCTGCTGGCCGGGGCTGTCGGTGTGAGCGGCCAGGTCATCGCCTTCGATGTGCAGCAGCCAGCCCTCGAACAGACCGCCTTCTCCTTGAAAAATGAGGGGTATGCTGTCACCAATTGGGAGCGGGAGGGTGAGATCCCCCCTGTGCCGGGGATCTACTTGGTACAGGCCTGCCATTCCTCGTTGCGAAGCTACGTCACCATGCCCGTGCGTGCCGCCGTGGCCAATCTCGGCTGGCTTCCGGGCGGCGATCCCGGACTGATTACCCTGCCGGAAACGACCCGTCGCGCGCTGCAAGGTACGCTGGAGCTGCTGTGCAGCGGAGGGCGGCTGGCGGTGGTGATCTATCCGGGGCATCCCGGCGGAGCGGATGAGGCAGCCGGCGTCGAGCGTTTACTCTCCGCTTTGCCGGCCGGACAGTGGCAGGTGCTACGTATCGGTGTGGCCAACGTTGCGGAGGCGCCAGGGTTGCTGGTCGTGGAGCGAAAATAGCTGAACTGAATTGGCTTGAAAAACTGCGGGGCCGACACAAATGTGTCGGCCCCGCGTGGTTCTGAAAAGGCTTGCCGGATTACTTGGTGGTGATCTCGACGCGCCGGTTGAGTTTGCGGCTTTCCTCGGTGCTGTTGTCGTACTTCGGCTTGGTCTCGCCATAACCGACGGCGTTGAGCCGATCGGCAGCGATGCCGTTGCTGACCAGCCAGCTCTTCACCGAGTTGGCGCGCCGCTCGGAGAGTTTCTGATTATAGGCATCGGAACCCATCGAGCAGGTGTGCCCCATGACCTCGAAGCTGGCGTTCTTGTCCTCCTGCAGAATCTTCTTGGCCTGTTCGAGGACCGGGATCATGTCGTCGGTGATCTGGTATTTATCGAAGCCGAACAGCAGGTTGAAGGTAATGATCTCCTTCTGGACCGGGACCGGAGGAGGAACCACCACCGGCGCGGGAGCCGGTTTCGGGGCCGGCGCCGGGGCGGGCTTGGGCGGTGCCGGCGGGCAGCCGACGGCGTCGACGGCGGTGCCGAGCGGGGTGCCGGGGCACTTGTCGCGACTGTCGGGAACGCCGTCCATGTCGCTGTCGGCCGGCGGGGCAGGGGCCGGCGGCGGGCCGCCGAACTGCCAGTAAAGGCCGGCCATGGCGATCAGGTTGTGATCAGGGTCGTCGCTCCCCGGCATTTGATCATAGCGGCGGTCGGAGTGAAGATCGGCGACGTAGCGGGCATCGACGCGCAGCGCCAGGTCGTCGGTGAAGAAGTACTTGAAGCCGGCCCCGGCATTGAGCATGAAGTCGAAATCATAACCATCGTCGCCTCTGTGGTTGATTGCATTGTCATCGGCATCGAAAGCCATGCCGCCAAAACCGGCGGCCAAGTAGGGGACGAAGGCCCCGTCGGGGTTGAAGTGGTAGAGGGCGTTCATGCTCCCCGTCCAGATATCGACATCAAAGTTTTCGCCGGCATCGAAATCGGTTTCGGTCGGCGTGTAGCGCAGGTCGAATTCGATTGCCCAGTTCTTGGTGAGATTGTAGCCGGCGGCCAGCCCGTAGCTCATGGCGTCATCGGTTTTTTGATCGCCCTCGAAGACATGGTAGCCGACCATCGGGGAGAGGGAGAAGGCACCTTCGCGCTGACCGGCCAGAACCGATGATGGCACGAGCAGGAGCAACACAGAGGTGACAGCCAGTAATAGTTTCAACGTTTGTTTCATTGTTAAATCCTCCGCAAGGTGAATGGGCAACTTTATCTAGTCATATCTAATACGTTGCATAATACCAAACTTCAAGGGCATGACAACTCCTGAAAAAAGATTTTTCAAATGTGATTTTCCTGAGTCGGTCAGAAATACCAGGTCAGGAAAAAACCGCCGCTGTCCCCGCGGCTACCGAACTCGCTGCGAAGAAGCGGCGGCAACGACGGCGACCGATGTTGCGGGGGCTGTCCCTGGTTTGCCGTCCAGAACAGTTCCAGGGAGAGATTGTCGGCCAGGCTGATGACCAGAGACGGGCGCACGAGGAACGAATCGTCGCCGAGGTTCCAGATGAGCAGACCGTTCATGGTCAGCAGCGGATGGAGTTCGATGCTTGGGGCAGCGAGCAGATAGTTGCGGCCGAGCAGGGTGGCGAGCCCTTCGCGCGCCGGCGCTGCGGCCGCCACCAGGGGGTAGTCGGCTGGATTGTCGGAGCCCGGGCCGTTGTAAAGGTACTCAATCAGCAGGGTCAGACCGTTAGGGAAGCGATACCAGCCTTCCAGGGCGGCGATGGCGAAATACCGGTCGCGGTCACCATCGGGTTCGCCGACGCGGGTGCCGTGATAACCGGTCGCTTCCGCCTTGAGGCCAAGGGTGCCGAGGCTGCCCGCCACTCCCAGGCCGAGGACCGGCCGCGAACGCAGTTCCCCGCCCAACCCCAAGAGATCGATTCCGGCATGGTTGTCGGTCCACGTCAGCAGATAGGAGTTGTGCCGTTTTTCGTCGCCGAACACCGCCACCGCGCCGATTTGCCCATCCTGCCCGTAGTGCAGCGTGCTGCGCAGGGCATCGACGCCGGGGCGGATTTCGGTGTCGATAGCCTCCGGCGGGAAGGGGGCGATGATGTCGAGTGGCGAGGCGATGACGATCCGGCCAAAACCGATCGCCTGGCGGCCGACAGTTGTATCGAGACGACCGGCGGACCAGTTCAGGTTGAGACGGTCGACCTGCAGACGGCTGGCCCAGCCATCGTCGTGTCGCCAGGAGTGGTCGAGATCGAAGCGGCGGTTGACGCCGTCGCCGGTGAGAGGGACGATGCCGGCCGGGTCGGTGCCGAGCAGTTGCCAGTCGAGGGCGGCTTCGCTATGCCAGTCTTGCGCCACCGGTCCACGATGTTCCAGGCGCAGACGGGTGCTGCTCAACCGGTATTCGGGGAACAGGTCGGCCGGTGCATCGGCTCCGGCCAGGTTGAGGGAGCGCAGCGAGCCGCCCCAGGAAGAGTCGGCCGCTCGCTCGCCCCGTGCCACTCCGGTGGCGAGCAGCAGGGCGGCAAATGACAGGAACAGAAGGCGGGCGCTGCTCAAGAGCGACTCCCGGAATCGTCGACCAGTCGGCCGTCGGCGAGGCGGACCACGCGCCGGGCGCGGGCAATGACCCGGTCGTCGTGCGAGCTGAAAAGGAAGGTCACGCCGTGGCGCTCGTTGAGATGGCGCATCTGGTCGAGGAGTTCTTCGGCGGTGCTTGAATCGAGGTTGGCGGTCGGTTCGTCGGCCAGAACCACCGCCGGTTCGGCGGCCAGGGCGCGGGCAATGGCCACGCGCTGTTGCTGGCCACCGGACAGTTCCGCCGGTTTGCGTTCCTCAAGGCCGGTGATCCCCAGGTCGTGGAACATTTCGCGCACGCGCTCGCGGCGCTGCGGACGGGGCACGCCCTGCAGCATCAGGGTGAATTCGGCGTTTTCGGCGGCGGTGAGGACGGGGATCAGGTTGTAGGACTGGAAGATGAAGCCGACCCGTTTCAGGCGGTAGTCGGAGAGGTTGGCGGCGGAAGCGCTGCCGAGGTCGAGAGCACCGACCATGATGCGGCCTGAACTTGGCCGGTCGAGGCCGCCGACCAGGTTGAGCACCGTGGTCTTGCCGCTCCCCGACGGGCCGGCCAGCACGGTAAATTCCCCGGCCGCGATGGTTAAAGTGACATTCGTCAGCGCCGGCACCTCCAGACTGCCGTGACGGTAGGTTTTATAGACACTCGACAGGCGAATCAGCTCCATCCTCTCTCCTTAACCGCAGTCTCAACCTCAACCTGCCCCTAATGATGTCGCATCGCCTCGATCGGCATGATCCGCCCGGCCTTGACCGCAGGGTAAACGGCGGCGAGCAGAGTCAGCCCAACGATGTAGACGGTGATTTTGGCCATCCAGGCCAGGTCCCAGGCGGCGCGCAGCACCGGGTCGAAGACCACCCCGCCGAACTCCAGGGTTTCGGGGATGAACGCCTGCAGATTGATGCCGACTTCGACCAGGTACCAGGTGGCCAGCGTTCCGAGCAGGCAACCGGCCAGTGCCGCCACAACTCCCAGCAGAAGGGCCTCCATGATCACCAGCCGGCGCAGCCGTCCCGGCGAACTGCCCAGAGCCAGGACCACGCCGAACTCGCGCAGGCGCTCCATGACCGACATGAGCAGGGTGTTGACCACGCCGATGGTGACGATCAGCAGGATGATGGCGAAGATGAACTTCTGGCTGGCATAGTCGAGCTTGATGGCATTGGCCAGATTCGGCATCGCCTCGCCCCAGGAGACCGCGCTGATGCCGGGGTGCTGCGCTGCCAGACGGCTCACTAAAGGACCAAGGCGGCGCTCGTCGCTGGCCTTCTCGAGGATCACGGCGAGTTCGTGGACTTCGCCGGCCATCCCGGCCAGTTGCCCGGCACGGTCGAGTCCGACCATCAGCAGGGTGCCGTCGATTTCGCTCATGCCGGTGGCTACCACGCCGCGGACGCGCAACAGTTCGCTGTGCAGGGTGCCGTCGCGGTGTTGGGCCGTGACCACCAGTTTGCGGCCGACGGCCAGTTGCAGGTCGTCGAGCAGGCGCTGGCCGACGATGGCGTCGCGGCCGCCGGCATTGCGCAGCATGGCGTCGGCGCCCAGTTCCTTGAGGAACGGATTGACGCGCCGCTCGGCCTGCGGGTCGACGCCGATGAGCAGGATGCCGCGGCTGTCATGGCTCGATTGGGCCAGGGCCGGCAGGTAGAGGCGCGGCAGCACGGCCCCGACCCCGTCAAATGCGGCAATCTGTGCGGCCAGATTGCCGGGGGTGAAGCTGAGCTGCTCCTCGCGGCCGGCCAGATAGCCGTCCCGGTAGATGGCCAGATGCCCGGAGCCGGCCCGCACGCCCGAGTCGATCATCTGGGCGTAGGTACCGACGGAGAGGTTGTGGAAAGCCTGTACCAGCATGATGCTCAGGGCGATCGCCGTCAGGGTGATCAGGGTGCGGCGGCGGTTGCGCCACAGGCTGCGCCAGGCGTAGCTGAGATCGTCCATCATTGGTGCCGGCCGGAGCTTCGGGCGTACGGCCGTGCGCCCCTACGGATCACGAAAAACGGATCACCGATCACGATTATTCCTCCCGCAGCGCCGTCACCGGGTCGAGGCGGGCGGCGCGGTTGGCCGGTAGGAAACCGGCCAGGATGGCCACCAACAGGAGCAGGACCGCCGGAATGCAGAAGTTAGCCGGAGCGAAAACGGCACGCAGTCGTGGCAGGATGGTGCTGCCGGCGTAGGTGACCGGGGTGATGGTTGCGGAAAGGTCGATACCGACCGCCGCCATGTACCAGGTGAACAATCCGCCGCCGAGCAGGCCGCAGCCCAGGCCGATGATGCCGAGCAGCAGCGATTCGAGGAGCACCAGGCGGCGAATCCCCCATGGGCGCATCCCCGCGGCGAGCAGCAGGCCGAATTCACGGGTACGTTCCATCACCGACATGAAGCAGGTGTTGAGAATCCCGAGACCAGTGGCCAGGTAGAGAATGACAGCGACGATCAGGCGGCTGACATCGAAGGAGGCGATGGCTTCGCGCATCTCCGGCAGCAGTTCGCCCCAGTCGCGGGCGGTGATTCCCGTCGGCAGGGTGCTGTTGAGACGCCCGGCCGCGGCGAAGGCCTGCATCGGGTCGTCAAGGGCTGCAACCACTTCGTGGATGCGGCCGTCGAGAACCAGAAGCTGTTGCAAGGCCGTCAGGCTGGTCAGGGCCAACCGGCCGTCGTAACGGCTGTCGCCGGTGGAAAAGATGCCGCGCACGGTGAAGAGTTCGTTGCCGATGGAGCCGTCGGCGGCCTGGGTGACGACAACCACTTCGCTGCCGATGCCGGCCGCAAGCTTTTTCGCCAGGGCACTGCCGATGAGGATGGCGTCGGTTTCGGCGTTCTGCAGGTAGCGTCCGGCAACCAGTTTGTCGTGCAGGCTGGTGACTTGCGGCTCACGGCGCGGATCGATGCCGAGCAGTTCGACCGGCTGACTGCTCTGCTCGCGCGAGAGCAGGCCGAAGGCGCGCAGCCGCGGGCTGAGGCCGCGCAGGCCGGCGAGCGTGGTCAGGGCCGGCAGGTCGGCGGTGGCGGCGGCAAGATGGGCATGCACGTCGCGGCGCTGGTGGTAGTCGGGGGCGGCAACGACCAGGTGGCCATGGTAGAGGCCGGTGGTGGTGGCCAGCATGTCGTCCATCATCCCGGAGAAGATCCCCAGGGCCAGAATCAGCAGCGATGCCGAAACGACCATGGCCGAAAGGGTCAGCAGGGTACGGCGACGGTTGCGCCAGAGGTTGCGGAAGGCCAGTGAAATCAACATGCGGCGGCGCCGTTCCCGTTACTGCTGCTGCAGCGAGCGCAGGTTGAAGAAGCCGCGCTCCAGGGGGAGGTCGAACGTGAGTTCGCGGTAGTGCAGCACCGTCTGCTCCCCCGGTTTGTCCAGGGGGGTGACGGTCAGGTGCAGCGGCACCGTCCGTGTGCCTACCCGCTGCACCTCTTCGAAACGGATCTCCCTGACCCGCTGCTGCTCCTCGTCGTAGTAGTCGATCTGCAGCGGCACCCGCGGCTGCTTGCCAAGACGGTAGATGATCTTCCCCCAGATGACGGCAGCGTCCGGTTTCGGAGTGCACTCGATGAGCCAGTGGCGGTCGCTCTCCTCAAGCAGGCGGAAGGTGTAGTCCTCGTCGACATGATTGGCCTTGACCAGGTCGTCGTTGGTGATGTGGCTACCCATCCAGCTGCCGCCCATCATCGATGGGGGGATCTTGATGGTGCGGTCGACTTTGGGAAGGTAGTTCCAGACTTCGCGCTCGCGCTTGAGGGTGGCGACGCCGCGCTCTTTGGCCGGTTCCCAGATGCGCACCAGGAAATAGTCGCGCCCCAGCGACCAGGCTTCCATGCTCAAGGTTCGCTCCCAGTTGGCGGTGCGGACCGACATGTCGGTGAGGGCGTGGGAGGAGACGCCGTGATACTGCTGTTCGACCTCCCGCACCAGGGCGGCCAGATCGAGCGCGCCGGCGGGCACCGCCTGCAGCAGCGGCAACAGGAGCAGGACGGTGATCAGACGGCGCACGGACATGGTCAAACACTCCGGGGCATGATTTAAAAGCATAGCTGGAAATTCCCCGCTTGCATGCAAAAGATTGAATGTTTAACATGCCCAGAGCTTAAAAAAACTTTATCAGGAGGTCTGGGCATGCAAAAGCAAACGTTGAACCGGGGTATCGGTGCCCTGCTGGTCGTACTTGCGCTGGTGCTGCTGTGGATCGTGCCGGCGATGGCCGAGCAGCAGAAGGCGGATGAGGCGATCAAGAAGGTTTACATCTGCGGCTGCGGTCCCGCCTGCGGCTGCGACATGATGGCCGAGAAGGCCGGCAACTGCGCGTGCGGCAAGGATTTGATCGAGAAGCAGGTGCTTAAGGAGGATGCCGACAAGGTTTACGTGTGTGCCTGTCCGGACGGTTGCAAGTGCAAGGCCGATCCCGCCAATCCCGGCAAGTGCGCCTGCGGCAAGGATCTGCGCGCCTACCCGAAAAAGAAACCGGAGTACGGCTGCGCCCACGGCATGCAGCCTGGGGGCGGCGGGTGCGACAAGCCCTGCTGCGTGAAGCAGCCGGAAGAGAAGAAATGACCAGTCAGACGCGCATGCATTGCAAATGGCCGCCCTCGTCGGGGCGGCCATTTCTTTACATCCGCCGGAGTTTTTCCACCCGCTTTTGCAGAATGAATGCCGGCCGGTGCGGTTGCGGCATGGCCGCCAGGCGCTCAGCGTCGATGCCAAGGTCAGCTGTGGTCATGACGGCAACCGCCAGCGCCAGCGGCCAGCCGGCAGGGGTGGCGGCTCCGGCCTTGTCGGCCCGGGCCACCACCGGGAGGATTTCGGCGATGCCGGCCTTCAGTGCCTGCTCGGCAATCCTGATGCGGGTGGCGTCGCGCAACTCCTCCCAGCGGTTGAGGTGGGGATGCAGCCGGCTGACCCAGGCGAGTGCCCTGCGGTAGCCGGCGGGGAGGGCGAGTCGCGAGCAGAACGCCCCTGCCATCCGGGCGCCGGCATCCTCGTGCCCGTGATGCTTCGGATAGCTGGCCGGATCGGTGGCCAGCTTGCCAAGATCGTGGAAGAAGGCGCAGAAGCGGGTCAACGGATCGCTGCTGAGCACCGTGGCCCGTTGCAGGACCTCGACGGCGTGGGTCAGCAGGTCCCCTTCCGGGTGGTATTGGAGGGGGCCGGCAGGGACGGCGCTCATGCGAAACAGTTCGGGGAGCCAGTGCCGGCCGACATTCAGCTCGACCATGCGCAGCAGGAAGCGCTCCGGCTGCGCGGCGGCCAGAGCCTTGAGCAGCTCGCGGCTGAAACGCTCGACCGGAATGGCTTGGAGTGGTGCGGACCAGTCGCCTTCCTGCAGCAGCCTCTCGGTGGCGGGAACCGTGCGCCAGCCGTCGGTCTCGAAGCGCAGGGTCCGGAAGATACGCAGCGGGTCGTCGACGAAGCTCGTCGCGGAGCAGGCGCGCAAGAATCCGGCCTGCAGGTCGTCCCGTCCGTTCAGGGGGTCGAGCAGCTCACCCGAGAGGCGCATGGCCATGGCATTGATGGTGAAGTCGCGCCGGCGCAGGTCCGCAGCGAGGCCGCCTGCATCATCCAGTCGGGTGACCTCGACCTTGCCGAGGTCGGGAGTACCGCGGAACCAGATCGGCGCCGTGGTCTTGCCGCTGACCGGGCGGAAGCCGCAGTGGCGCAATTCGGCTTCGGGGAGGATCGCGATGAGGTCGAGATCCTGGCAGTTTCTCCCCAGCAGCGTGTCGCGTACACTGCCGCCGGCCAGGAGCACGCGGTCATGGCAGGTGATGGGAAAGAGTCTTTTGGCGACGGTCAATGGTCCCGGCATGATTAGTGGCGAGCTTAGACCGGGTGGCCCGACGCCGTCCACAGGAAATGTATCGCCGGCGGGGCGTCGCAAAGCCGGCGATGGGGCTTTGCGCAATGGCGACTTGACCGCAGCGGCGCCCGGCATTACATTGCCACTCCCCAAGGAGGTCTGCCGATGTCGAACCCCCCCCAATCAGTCAGCCCGAACCGGTTTGCGACGCTGTCGCGCCCGGAGCAACTCGAGCGGCTGCGTTTCCTCTCCGCGCGGCAAAAAGTCAACCTTCTGCTCGACCTTGCCGACGGCGACGAACTGCTCGCCGAGCTTCCGCCCCAGGACCTCTACCTGATCTGCAAGGAACTCGGCCCGGACCAGTTGCCGGAGCTGCTCGGCATGGCCAGTGCCGAGCAGTGGACGCTGCTCTTCGATTTCGACTGCTGGCAGGGAGACCTTTTCGATCCGGCAAAGGCCCGTATCTGGCTGGCAGTGCTGCTGGACGGGGAAGAAGACGAGGTGGTCGCAACCCTGCAGCAGATGAACTTCGAGCTGCTGGTGCTCATGGTGCAGCGCGAGGTTGTGGTTCTCTCGGGTCCCGAGGAGATCGAGGAAGAGGATGTGCGGATCGCCGCGATGAACCGGGACGGCGGTTACCAGCTTGAGTTCCGCGACGAATCCGGGGCCAAGCTGTTCGGCACCTTGCTCGATCTCCTGTTCCGTTACGATGCCGACATGTTTCGCACCTTGCTGGAAGCGGCACGGGCCGAAGGGGAGAGCCTGCTCGAGGAAACGGTCTACCATGAGCGGAACAGCCGGCTGCTGGACCAGGGGATTCCCGATCCCCATGCGGCCCTGGACGTCTATGCCTGGCTCGACCCCGAAAGCTTCAGTGCTGCCGGGAGGGCGCGGGCGCCGCTCGGCGGAGAGGGCACGGCCGTCTCCGGGCAACTTCTGCAACTGGCCCGTAGCGGCGGGTTGAGCGGACGGATTCTGGCTCAGGGGGTCGATGGCGGGACGGCCTGGGAGCTGGCCTGTCTGCTCAACAAGGTGCTGATGGCCGACCACGTCGAAGCGGGGAACCTCGAGGAGGCGCGTACCGCAGCGCAAGGAGCGTTGGGCCTTCTCGATCTGGCGCTGGAATACCTGGCCGGAGATGACCTCGAGCAGGCCGGGAAAGTCTTGCAGGACAACTACGCCGAGCAACTGTTCCGGCTCGGCTTCAGCCTGACCCTGCGCCTGCAGCAGCGGGCCGGGGCCATCCGCAAAACCCCGGTCGGTCCCTATCTCGACCCGCCTTTCCGCACCTTGCTGGAAGCCCTGCTGTTGCGGCGGCCGCACATTCCTGAGAGTCTGGTGCGTCCGGGCCGCGGCGGGCAGCGCCCGTTTGCCGCCCTGCGCGAAGTCCGCCTCGCACAGGAGTGGCTCGAGCGCTGCGAGGTGATGGCCCGCCTGTTTGACGAGCATTTCCCGTTTCCGCTCCCTGAGCCGGAGGCCTGGGAGCTGGAAGGCTGTCAGCCCGGGCAGGGGAACGAGTTGACGCTCTCGGCGCTCTTTTTGACCGCCCTGGCCAACCAGTTGCTGGGCCGCGCCTTCGCGCCGCTGCCGCTTGGCGTCGGGGAGCTTGCGGAATTGCAGCAGATGATCAGCCGCAACGGGCGGCTTGACCCGGTGCTGCGTGAACGGACCGTTGCCTGGCTGGAGTCGCTGACCCCGGGCGGCGGCGCTTTCGGCGAATTCGCCCTGGCCCGCTGGGACGAGGAGTTCTGTGCGGTGGCCCCCGCCGATCTCGATCCGCGCTATCTCGGCGGGTTGATCGTCCGCCTCGACCGGTGAAGGCCGCCCCGTGGATATTCTGACGCTGTTGGGGATCGCCCTGGCGCTGGCCATGGACGCCTTTGCCGTGGCGCTGGGGACGGGGATGAGCCTCGCGGCCCTGACCGGCCGGCATCTCTTTCGCCTCGGTTTCCACTTCGGCCTGTTCCAGGCGCTGATGCCGGTGGTCGGCTGGCTGGCTGGCCTGAGCGTGCAGCAGCAGGTCGCGGCCTGGGATCACTGGATCGCGTTCGGATTGCTGGTGTTCGTGGGTGGGAAGATGCTCAAGGAGGCCTTTGCCGCTGAGGAGCACAAGGCGCAGGCCAGCGATCCGACCCGGGGGATGAACCTGGTGGTCCTCTCGGTGGCGACCAGCATCGATGCGCTCGCGGTCGGTTTCTCCTTGAGCCTGCTCGGCGTGGCGATCTGGTGGCCGGCTCTGGTGATCGGCCTGGTGGCGGGGGTGCTGACGGTGGCGGGGATGCTGATCGGTCGCCGGGCCGGTGATCATTGGGGCCCGCGCGTCGAAATTCTGGGAGGACTGGTGCTGATCGGGATCGGGGTCAAGATCGTGATCGAGCATTTGGGAGGAGGGTAGGGCGGGAGCGTTAAGCTGTTGAGTGGTGAATTGGTCTATTGGTTCAGACGACTTCACCACTCAACGACTCAACCGCGTTGGTACCGTTCTGCCCGCTCCCGCAACTCCTCCACGCAAGCATAAGGGATTCTCAGGTTCCCCAGACCGCGGCCCAGAGTCGGCCCGCTTCCGGGTTGGTGAAAATCCGAGCCGCCGGTGCAGATCAGCCCCTTGCGCCTTGCCAGGGTCAGCAGGCGATCGACCGTGGCATTGTCCGCTCCGCCGCACCAGCATTCGATGCCGTCCAGCCCCATGGCGACAAAGGTGTCGAGAAGCGCTTCCAGTTGTCGGTCGTCAACGGGGATGAACATCGGATGGGCCAGCACGGCGCAGCCGCCGGCCGCGTGGATCAGGGCGATGGCCTCATCGATCGGGAAGTAGCGTTTCGACACGTTGCAGGGGACCAGGTAGCGGTTGAAGGCGTCCTCCATGGTGCGAACGTAGCCGGCGGCTATCAGCGCCTGGCCGATATGCGGGCGGCCGAGGGTGCCACCGGCGCGGGCAGTGATCTGATCAAAGGGGAGGGGGGCGCGGCGCTCTTCGGCCAACTGCACGTTGATCCGTTCCAGAATCATCCGGCTGCGGTTGGTGCGGAAGGCGCGGAATTCGATCAGGGCCTCGCCCAGAGCGGGGTGCTCCGGATCGAAGGCGTAGCCGAGCAGGTGCAGGTCGTTCAACTCCCCCCAGAGCACCGAAAGCTCCACCCCGGTTACGATTTCGACGCCGCAAGCCGCTCCGGCCTTCATCGCCAAAGCGATACCGTCGATGTTGTCGTGGTCGGCCAGGGCGATGGCCCGCAAACCGAGGGTGGCGGCTTCGGCCACCAGGGCAGCCGGGGCCAGGGTGCCGTCGGAGCAGGTGCTGTGGATGTGCAGGTCGACGCAGCCGGCGAGATCGGTTGTGCTCATGACCCCTCATATAGCATGATGCCCGCCATCCTCCAAGGTGATTGACAACCTCGGGACGGCATGTTTCCCTGTTTGCCGATATCGTCTCCGGATAACTTGATGGCGCCCTTGCTCGACATTCGCAACCTGCAGACCTTCTTCTTCACGCCGGCTGGACTGGTCAAGGCGATCAACGGCATCGACCTGCAGATCGATGCCGGCGAGACGCTGGCGCTGGTCGGCGAGTCGGGGTGTGGCAAGTCGTTGACCGCCCTGTCGCTGCTGCGCCTGGTCCCGGAGCCGGGGCGGATCGTCAACGGCGAGATCACTTTTGCCGGTCAGGATCTGCTGCGCATGCCGCTCCCCGAGATGCGCCGGGTGCGCGGCAACCGCATCGGCATGATCTTCCAGGAGCCGATGACCTCCCTTAACCCGGTGCTGCGGGTCGGCGATCAGGTGGCTGAAGTCCTACGCCTGCACCGGGGGGATGACAGGGAAGCGGCGGCCGCCGGTGCCGTGGAGATGCTCGGCCGGGTTGGCATCCCAGCTCCCGCGGAGCGGGCTTGCGACTATCCTCACCAGCTTTCAGGGGGCCTACGCCAGAGGGTGATGATCGCCATGGCCCTGGCCTGCGACCCGCAACTGCTGATTGCCGACGAACCGACCACGGCCCTGGATGTCACCATTCAGGCCCAGATCATGGAGCTTCTGGCCAGGGCCAAGGCCGAGCGCGGCATGGCGACGCTGCTGATCACCCACGATCTGGGGATCGTCGCCCAGTTTGCCGAGCGGGTGGCGATCATGTACGCCGGCCTGATCATGGAGACCGCGCCGGTCGGGACGCTCTTCGCCGCGCCGCTTCACCCCTATACCGCCGGTTTGCTCGGCTGCGTGCCGAAGCTCGGTGAAAAGCGCCGGCGCCTGAACCCGATCGAGGGGACGGTGCCGACCCCCGGGCGCCTCCCCGACGGCTGCCCGTTTCTGGAACGCTGTCCTGCGGCGTTCGCCCCGTGTCGCGGCGAGTTGCCGCCCCTGCGCGAAGTGGCTCCGGGGCACCGGGTCCGCTGCTGGCAGGAGATTCCATGAGTGCGCTGCTGCAGGTCCGTGACCTGCGCAAGAGTTTCCCCCTCGCCGGCAAGGGACTCGGTGCGCCGCGGCGCCTGCTGCAGGCGGTGGATGGCGTCAACTTCGACATCTTCCCCGGGGAAACCCTGGGGCTGGTCGGCGAATCGGGTTGCGGCAAGTCGACGGTCGGCAAACTGCTGCTGCGCCTGCTCGAGCCGGACGGCGGCAGCATCCGCTTCCGGGGGGAGGAGCTGACGACGCTGCCGGCGCGGGCCATGCTGCCTCTGCGGCGCCAGTTGCAGATGATCTTCCAGGATCCCTTCTCGTCGCTCAATCCACGCCAGAAAGTGGGGGAGATCGTGGCCGAACCGCTGTTGATCCACGGACTGGCCAGCCGCGGCGAGTTGCGCGACCGGGCCGTGGAGCTGCTGCGCGCGGTGGGGCTGGCGGCCGAGCATGCCGATCGCTACCCGCACGAATTTTCCGGCGGCCAGCGCCAGCGCATCGGCATCGCCCGTGCCCTGGCGGTGCGTCCGCAACTGGTCGTCGCCGACGAGCCGGTCTCCGCTCTCGACCTGTCGATCCGGGCGCAGATCGTCAACCTTTTGCAGGACCTGCAGGAGCAGTTCGGGCTGACCTACCTGTTCATCTCCCACGATCTCGGCATCGTCGAGCATGTCTGCAACCGGGTAGCGGTGATGTATCTTGGCCGGATCGTTGAACTGGCGCCGGCCGCCGCCCTCTATGCCTCCCCGCGCCACCCCTACACCGAGGCGCTGCTCAATGCCGTGCCGGTCCCCGACCCGAAGAGCCGCCGCGGCCCGGTGCTCGGCGGCGAGATCCCATCCGCTGCGGCGCCACCCTCCGGCTGCCACTTCCACCCGCGCTGTCCTTATGCGCGGGAGCGCTGCGGCAGCGAGGCTCCCCCCCTGGTCGAAGGGGGCCCCGGTCACCTCTCCGCCTGCCACTTCAGCGAAGAGGTCGGGAAGTTCAGATCAGCGGTCTGGCCTCGGTGACCCTGAACCAGACAGCGTGGGTGACCGCGCTGCCGGCACCCGGCCCGACAATCGCATCGGTATTGCGCTTGATGATGGCCAGTATCTCACCTTCGTTCTCGACCCGGATCCGCTCAAGGCCGAGACGCACGCCGTGAAAGCCTGGAACAGACAGCTTGAACAGATAGGCTGCGTGCGGATTCTCTGCGACATTATGGAAGGTGCGCCGATCGGTCATCCCCCAGACCAGAGTGGTGGCATCGATGATATGCGGACGGGCGTAGATGGCGGCGTTGACCTGCCCCTGCCGGTCGGCCGTGGCCATGACGCCGAGGCCGGCCTCGGCGAAGAGTCGCGAAAAATCCATAGTGGCTCCTGACTAAGCGGTTTTTGTGGCCAGGTGTGTGCTCACCCGGTTGCAACCATCAACTCCTGGGCTAATGGCTGCGGGTCAGCTGTTCGGTGAAGGACTTCTTGTCCTGGCAGTATTGCATGGCGTTTTCCCTGGTCACCTTGCCGGTACGTACCAGTTGCGCCAAGTGGGTGTCCAGCGAGTAGAATTCCTCGGTGCCGCTCTGCAGCAGGCCGCGGATCATATGCTCCTTCCCCTCGCGGATCAGGTTGGCGATCCGGTAGCTGTTGCTGAGCTTTTCATAGGCGACGATCCGTCCGCCCCCGTCTTTCCTCTGCACCAGCCGTTGGCTGAAGACCATTAACAGCGTGTCTGCCAGCTGCACGCGGATCTGCTGCTGGTTGTCCTGCGGGAAGACGTCGATGATGCGGCTGATGGCCATGGCGGCGTTGTTGGCGTGCATGCTGCTCAGGACCAGGTGCCCGGTATCGGCCGCTTCGAGGGCGATCGCCATGCTCTCGCGGTCGCGCATCTCGCCGATGAGGATGACGTCGGGGGCCTCGCGGAAGACGTGGCGCAGCCCGTCGTGAAAAGTCGGCGTATCCAGGCCGACTTCGCGCTGGTTGATGTTGCTCTTCTTGTGATGGTGCAGGTACTCGATGGGGTCTTCGATGGTGACGATGTTCCTGCGGCTCTTTTCGTTGATGGCGTCGATCATGGCCGCCAGGGTGGTGGTCTTGCCGTGGCCGTTCGGGCCGGTCACCAGGATCAGCCCCTGCGACTTGGAAGCGAAAACTTCCAGCCACTCGGGAAGGCCGAGTTCCCCAAGCGTCGGCACTTCGTCGATGATATGGCGCACGGCGATGGAGATGCTGCCGCGCTGGCGGTAGACGTTGACCCGGAACCGCCCGAATTCCGGGCGGGTGATGCCGAAGTCGATGGCCCCTTTCTGCTCGATCTGCCCCCAGAGGTGGGGCGGAGAAATCTCCCGGGCATAGGCGAGGGTATGCCCGGGGGCCAGGTTGGGGAGCTGCATGCGCAGCAACTCGTTCTGCTTCTTCAGGCTGGGGGGGACGCCCGGGGTGAGCAGCAGGTCGGAGGCCTTGCTGTTCACCAGGGTGGCTAACAGTTCCCAGATGGGAACGGACCCTGAAGCACTCTCTGTTGTGGTGGTCAAATCCAGCTCCGGATACTGCTCCGTCATCGTTCAAAGCTCCCTGTCCAGGATGTTGTCCATTTCTCGCCGAGAAAAGGCCATCGCCTACCGCTTAATTTGTAGCAAGAAAATCCCCGTTGCCAACCGGTTCCGCTGGTTCTTCCGCGGGCGCTCTTCTCTGTGCTATAACGTCGCGCATGCTGCAACTGATTAACGTGACCAAGAGTTTTGCCGGACAAACCGTACTCAACGCGGTTGACTGGCACCTGCGCCCCGGGGAGCGGGTCGGCCTGTGCGGCGAGAACGGTGCCGGCAAGACCACCCTGCTGCGCCTGTTCGCCGGGCTGCACGAAGCGGATGCCGGCACGGTACAGATGGCGCGCGGCACCCTGGTCGGCTATCTCCCGCAGGACGGCCTGGAGCATGCCGGGCGAACCCTGTTCGAGGAGGCGCGCAGCGCCCTCGATCATCTTCTGGCCATTGAGAAGGAACTGGGGCAACTCGAGGCGCGCATCAGCGCCGAGCACCGCGCGGACGATCTCGACCGTTATGCTCTTGTGCAGGAAGAATTCCTGCAGCGCGGCGGCTACGCCATGGAGGCCGAGGTCGCGCGGGTGCTGAAAGGTCTCGGCTTTTCCGAAGCCGACCGCGACAAGCCGTGCGAGCACTTCTCGGGCGGCTGGCAGATGCGCATCGCCCTGGCCAAGCTGCTGCTGCGCCGGCCGAACCTGCTGCTGCTCGATGAACCGACCAACCACCTCGATCTCCCCGCTCGCGACTGGCTCGAGGAGTACCTGGCCAGCTACCCGTTCACCGTGGTGCTGGTCTCCCACGACCGCTTCTTCCTCGATCAGGTGGTGACCAGGATCGTCGAGATCTGGCATGCGCAACTGACCGACTACCCCGGCAGCTACAGCCGCTACCTGGTGGCCCGCGATGAACGGGTCTCGGCCCTGCGCGAGGCCAAGCGCCGCCAGGACGAAGAGATCGAGCGGATCGAGGCGTTCATCAACAAGTTCCGCTACAACAACATCAAGGCGCCGCTGGTGCAAAGCCGCATCAAGCAGCTGGAGAAGATCGAACGCATCGACCTGCCGCCCGAACGCAAGCGCATCGCTTTCCACTTCCCGTCTCCGCCCAAGGGCGGCCGATTGGCGGTAAAGCTAACGGGTGTTCGCCACGGCTACGGGGCACAGACGGTGCTGGCGAACGTCTCCATGGAGGTCGAACGCGGCGAGCGTATCGCCCTGGTGGGCGCCAATGGTGCCGGCAAGTCGACGCTGATGCGCCTGCTTGCCGGGGTCGAGCCGCCGTGGCAGGGGACGCGCGAGGAAGGGACGGGGCTGGTGCTGGCCTACTTCGCCCAGGACCAGGCCGCCACGCTCGATGCCGAAATGACGGTGCTCGAGCAGATCACCCGCGTCGCCCCCTTCGACATGGTGCCGAAGCTGCGCAATCTGCTCGGTGCCTTCCTCTTCCATGGCGACGACGTGCACAAGAAGGTGGCGGTCCTCTCCGGCGGCGAGCGCAACCGCCTGGCCCTGGCCATCCTGCTGCTGCGTCCCGCCAATCTGCTGCTCCTCGACGAGCCGACCAACCACCTCGACCTGCAGTCCAAGGAAGTGCTGCTCGACGCCCTCAAGGCTTATCAGGGGACGCTGATTTTCGTCTCCCACGACCGCTACTTCGTCGATGCCCTGGCAACACGGGTGGTCGAGGTCGCCGCTGGCGCGGCCACTGCCTATCTCGGCAACTACGAGGACTTTCTGCGCGTCAAAGGCGGCGATGGGCACTCGAGCCTGCGGGTCGAAACCACCGCCGCCGCCAGGCCCGAGGGGGTGACCGAGGACAAGGCGGCCCGGGTCGCCGCCCACGCCGAGCGCAAGGCCGCCCAGCGCGAGGCCCAGAAGCGCGAGAAGCAACTGGCCGAGGTCGAGGCGCGCATCAGTGAACTGGAAGGGGAGTTGGCCGTGCTGGTCAAGGAGATGCAGGATCCGGCCATGGCGACCGACCATGCCCGGCTTTATCCGCTGATCGACCGCCACGAGAAGATGCAGACGGAGCTCGATGCGGCGATGGCGCGCTGGGAGGCCTTGCACGAGGCGATGGGGGAGGCGGGGTGAGCGGTCTGTTCATCGTCACCGTAGCCAGCGAGAAGGGAGGGGTGGGGAAGACCACCATCGCCACCAACCTCGCCGTCTACCTCAAGGCTTTGCACGAAGACCTGCCGGTCACCATCGTCTCCTTCGACAACCACTTCAGTATCGATCACATGTTCGCTCTCGGCCCGCGCCCGGCCCTGGGGATGGCCGAACTGCTCGGCGGCGAGGTGTCGCCCGGCCTGGTCAGCTTCGGCCAGTACGGCGTGCAGTACCTTGCCTCGGCACGCCGCCTCGCCGCACCCGATTACCCGCCGGCCACCCTGCGCCCCCGTCTCGCTCCCCTAGGCCTGGAAGGGATTCTGATCCTCGATACGCGGCCGATTCTCGACTGGTTCACCGAAGCCGCCCTGCTCGCCGCCGACCTGGTGCTGACCCCGGTCAAGGACCGTGCCGCCCTGGTCAACGCCGCCGCCCTGCGTGCTGTGCTTGAGGGGGCAGGGCGCGCCGACCGGCACTGGCTGGTGCCGAGCCTGGTCGATGCCAGGGCCCGTCTCAACAGCGAAGTGAAAGTCAGCGACTTCCTGACCTTTGCCGCCCGCGAGCGCGACTACCAGGTGGTCGATCTGATGATCAGCAAGAGCCCGCGGGTCGAGAGCCTGGCGTCGGGTTTTTCCAATCGCATCCTGCCGGTTTTGACCCACGCCCGCCAGACTGCGGTTCATGGCCAGTTACGTGCCCTTGCCGAATTCGTCCTGACGCAAAAAGCGGCACGCAAGGCCAGTCCGTGGGGCGGTGAACAAGGAGTGAATTCGTCAGCACGGCTGGCTCATCGCCTCATCGGGAGCTGTCCGCTCTGCGGCGAATCGGCAACCGCCGGCCCCGGCCATGCCTTCTTCGATCTGCGCAGCCGGCGGCGGGGGAGGATGCACCCGAAATGTCTGCATGCCCTGTTCGGCCGCGGCGAGGACATCCCTGATCCGCTGGACGGTGGTCTGACTGTTCTGGAAGTGAGCGGTCCCGGGCTTATCGACGAGGCTGCCCAGCTTCAGCTGCATTCGTTCGACAGCGGCAACCGCCTGGTTTCCTCCGGGCCGGTCGCCGCTGATGGCGGCGAAGCGGTCAGGACCCTGGTCGAGGGAGCGACCGGTCGCCACTGGCATGAGATGCGTCGCGAGTGGCTCTTTATGACCGGCCTGCTCCGCGATGACAGCCCCGCCTGGGCGAGCCCCGCCGAAAGCCTTCGGCGCCGCAACATCCTGCGCGTTCTGAAATATTGTTGAATCCTTCCGCACTTCGACCGCAACGCTCCTCCCTGTAGTTTTTCCGCAAAAAATTTGATCTGTATCAAATTGCAGCATGAAAGTGTTCTGCTAAACTTCTGCTAATTCATTTGGGCGACTTGAGTGGCGCTTCCTGAGGTCAGGGGCGATTATCTCGGGGCGACAACTTTCGAGGAGGCAAGAAATGATGAAGAAGTGTGCATGGAGATGGCTGCTGCCGTCCGTGGCGGTCATGGCCTTCACGGCGATCACTTGGCTGCCGGCGCAGAGTTCGGCGTCGAGCCATATGAAAGCGGCGCCGGCGAAGGCCGAGAAGATCAACAAGGATGACTGCTTTGGCTGTCATGCGGAGGTCAAGGATCTGCACCAGGGATCGAAGCATGCCAAGCTGGACTGCGGCACCTGCCATTCCGGCACCGCCAAGCACCTGGAGGATTCGGCCAACAAGCCGGTGACCAGCCTGGAGCTCTCCACCTGTGGTGGTTGCCACAAGGACCAGTACGAGAGCTACTACAAGGTCAACTACACTGCGGTGGCACGTAACGAGAAGGGGGTGCCGACCGGGCGCTCGCCGTACCAGGACAAGCTGCTCGCGCCCCACGGCTTCAGCAAGGAGCACAACGAGCCGCGCTCCCATCCGTTCATGGTCGTCGACCAACTCACGGTCGATCGCTTCGCCCGCGGCCGCTACCAGTTCAAGGACATGTTCGGCTATACCCGTCCAGGCAAGACCTGGGACGTGCTGGTCGACAACGGCCCCGACAAACTCTATCCTCCTGACGTTTCGGCTGCGGCTGGCAACCCGGTCTGCCTGCAGTGCAAGACCTCGGACCTGGTGCTGACCTGGAAATACCTTGGGGACAAGGATCCGAAAGCCAAGTGGGACCGCACCTCCGACGTCAACGCCCTGATCAAGGACGTGCAGAACCCGGTCGGCTGCATCGAGTGCCACGACCCGCATGGGGCCAAGCCGCGCATTATCCGCGATGCCCTGATCGACGGTGTCGAGCGCGACGGGGCCCGTCCCTATGACGCCGACAAGGGGAAAGGGCTGATGACGACCGTCTCCTTCCGCGACGGCTTCCGCAAGATCGGCCTGCTGGCGCCGAATGCCAAGGGGAAGGTCAATTCCACCCTGATGTGCGGCCAGTGCCATGTCGAGTACAACTGCAACGGCGGCTTCGAGCCGGTGAGCGGCGACAAGGTGACGATGGCCGACCACCGCGCCAACCACTTCCCGATGAAAAACGCCCTCGACCTGCTCGCCCATTACGACAATCTCAAGTTCCGCGATTTCAAACACGCGGTGACCGGCGCCAACCTGATCAAGCTGCAGCACCCGGAGATGGAAACCTACTGGGGGAGCGTGCACGACAAGGCCGGCGTGACCTGCGCCGACTGCCACATGCCGAAGGAGAAGAACAAGGCCGGCAAGACCTTCACCTCCCATGAAGTGGTGCGGCCGAAGGACCATGTCAAGGCCAGCTGTCTTGGCTGCCATCCTAAATCGACAGTGGAAGAAAAGCTCTATCAGCTGAAAACGGTGCAGAACTACACTAAAGGGAAGATGCGCGAGGCCGAAGTGGCCATCGTCAAGCTGATCGACACCTATGCCAAGGCCAAGGAGAAGGGGGTCGCGGAGGAGACCCTGGCCAAGGCCCGCAAGCAGCACGAGATTTCCCACGTCCTCTGGGAGTGGTGGACCGCCGAGAACAGCGACGGCTGGCACAACCCGAAGCTGGCCAAGGAGAGCCTGTTCCTGGCCATCGTCGAGGCCAACAAGGGGACGCAGCTGTTGACCGATGCCATGAGCCCGCCGCCGGCACCGGCAACGGCCAAGTAGCGCCGCTGAACGCAATCTGCAGGCTCACGGGGGCTCCTTTCAGGGGCCCCCGTGCTTTTTCCACGCCGGCTGTGGATAGCCCTGTGAAATCGGGTTGGCCTGGTGGCGCCGGCCGTTCTCTTGCCGATGTGAGCAGCACTTTGCCGGTTTTTTCGGCAGCCGGCTTTCCGTTTGCCTTGCCCTGGGGGGCATGCTATTAACTCTTTTGCCTGATGCAGCCAGCCTCGTTAAACGGTCTTTTGGGGGATGTCGTGCCGCATGCCATGAACCTGACTGTGGGCGGAGTTTTGGAGTCGGTTGCCCGTCGCTTCCCCGATCAGGATGCCCTGGTCTATTCCGACCGTGCCTTGCGTCTTTCCTACCGGCAGTTCGACGAGTTGTGTGACCGGGTTGCCCGGGGGCTGCTGGCCCTTGGCATCGGCCAGGGCGAGCACCTGGCGATCTGGGCGACCAACGTTCCGGAGTGGGTGGTTCTGCAGTTCGCCACCGCCAAGATCGGTGCGGTACTGATCACCGTCAATACCAACTACAAGCGCGCCGAACTGGAGTACGTGCTGCGCCAGTCCGATGCAACCACGCTGTTTCTGGTCGACCGTTTCAAGGATACCGATTACATCGAGACGCTCTATGCGATCGCCCCGGAGTTGCGTGGCTCCATCCCCGGGCAGTTGGAGGCCGCAGCCCTCCCCGTGCTGCGCCGGGTGATTTTCCTGGGGCGCAACCCTCCCGACGGCATGCTGGCCTTTCATCAGCTCGAGGCGATGGGCGGCCGGGTCAGCGCCGAACGACTGGCCGACATCAAGTCTTGTCTCCACCCCGACGACGTCATCAACATGCAATATACATCGGGGACGACCGGCTTCCCCAAAGGGGTGATGCTCACCCACAACAATTTGGTCACCAACGCCCACAACATCGCGCGCTGCATGGGCTTTTCCGAGCGGGACCGGCTCTGCATCCCGGTCCCGTTCTTCCATTGCTTCGGCTGCGTGCTCGGCACCCTGGCCTGCGTGACTCACGGGGCCGCGATGGTGCCGGTGGAAAGATTCGATGCCGAGCAGGTGCTGCGGACGATCCAGCAGGAGCGTTGCACGGCGGTGCACGGCGTGCCGACCATGTTCATTGCCGAACTCGAACATCCGGATTTCGATCTCTACGATCTCTCTTCTTTGCGAACCGGGATCATGGCCGGTTCCCCGTGCCCCGTCGAAGTGATGAAGCGGGTTATCCGCGACATGCACTGCCGGGAGATCACCATCGCCTACGGCCAGACCGAGTCGTCGCCGGTTATCACCCAGACCCGGACCGATGACGCCATCGAGCGGCGGGTCGCCACGGTGGGGCGGGCGCTCCCGGGTGTCGAGGTGAAAATTGTCGACCCGGCGTGCGGTGACGAACTGCCGGTCGGGGTGCAGGGGGAGTTGTGCACCCGCGGTTATCTGGTCATGAAGGGCTACTACAAGATGGCCGAGGCCACCGCCCAGGCCATCGACGCCGACGGCTGGCTGCATACCGGCGACCTGGCGGTGATGGACGAGCACGGCTACTGCCGGATCACCGGACGGATCAAGGACATGATCATCCGTGGTGGCGAAAACGTTTATCCTCGCGAGGTCGAGGAGTATCTGTTCACGCATCCGAAGATTGCCGACGTGCAGGTCTTCGGTGTCCCCGACCGCAAGTTCGGCGAGCAGGTGATGGCGGCCATCCGTCTGGCGGACGGGGAGCGTTGCAGCGACGAGGAGATCAAGGACTTCTGCCGCGGGCGGATCGCCAATTACAAGATCCCCCATTACATCACGTTTGTCGAAGGTTACCCGATGACCGCCAGCGGCAAGGTTCAGAAGTTCCGGTTGCGCGAGATGGCCATCGAGGAGCTAGGATTGCAAGCCGACGCCGGCATCGAAACCGCCTGAACGATTACTGACAAGGAGAGTCGCCCATGCGCCTGACCCCCACCAGCGAATTGAACACCCGGATTGCCAGGCTGCAGTCCCTCATGCAGCGCGACGGCCTCGATGCCGTGCTGATGATCCAGAACGCCGACCTCTTCTACTTCACCGGCTCGATCCAGCAGGGGGTGCTTTACGTCCCCGCCGGAGGCGAGCCGCTCTACCTGGTGCGCAAGGAGTTCACCAGGGCCCGCATGGAATCGGGGCTGAAAGAAATCCTGCCGTTGAAAAGCCCCAAGGACCTTCCCGGCATCCTTGCCGAGCATGGTCTGCCTGTGCCGAAACGGGCCGGGATGGAACTCGACGTGGTGCCGGTGGAGACCTTCCAACGTTTCGCCAAGGTTTTCCCCGGCTGCGAGATGGTTTCGGCGACCCACCAGATCCGCATGGTCCGGGCGGTCAAGTCCGAGTACGAAATCGCCATCATGAAGGATGCCGCCCTGCAGGTGGACAAGGTCTGCCAGCGGGCTCGCGAGGTCATCCGCGAGGGGATGACCGATCTGGAACTGGCTGCCGAACTCGAGTACACCGCGCGCAGGGAAGGGCATCAGGGCCTTTCACGGATGCGCGGGTTCAATTCGGAACTCTTTTACGGGCACATCTTCTCGGGAGCCGACAGCGCTGCGCCTGCTTTCCTCGATGCCCCTCTGGGCGGGTTGGGGGTCAACCCCTCGATCGGCCAGGGCGCCAGCTACAAGAAGATCAAGGCCTTTGAACCGATCTGCATCGACTTTGCCGGGGCCTTTGACGGTTATCTGGTCGACCAAACGCGGATTTTCTGTATCGGGGGTCTGCCGGAGCAACTGCGCAAGGCCTACGACGACATGGTCCGCATCCAGAACCGCCTGCTGGAGATCGCCCGCCCCGGCGCCAGCTGGGGTGGGGTCTACGATGACTGTCACCGCCTCGCGGTCGAGCTGGGCTACGCGGATCATTTCATGGGGAACAAGGGCGCCCAGGTCTCGTTCATCGGCCACGGCATCGGGGTCGAGATCGACGAGTACCCGTTCATTGCCCGCGGCTTCAACGATTTCCAGCTCGAGGAGAACATGACCTTCGCGTTCGAGCCGAAGGCGGTCTTCGCGGGGCTCGGCGCCGTCGGCATCGAGAACACCTTCCGTCTTGCGTCCGACGGGCCGAAGCACATCACCTTCTCCGATCAGGCCTTGGCCGTTCTTTAGCCTTCAACCGGCTTGCGCGCCCCGCAAACCCGGCTATACTTAAAATGTGTGGCAGTTAATGATTCCGGGCGGAGGCAGTCATGGAGCAGCTGGTGATGCGCGATGATCCAATGGCCGGCCTGGCCGCTGCGACGACCTTCAACGAACGCCTGAATATTGTTCACGCCGAGTTGCGGCGGCGCTGTCCGGGGAACAATCGCCTGGCGGTGGCGCTGCACGACAAGCAGACCGGAACGCTGAAAACCTTCGCTGCCAGCCCGGCCGACGAGAGCCCGCTGCACAACTACGAAGCCTGCATGGAGGACGTTCGCTCCCTGCGGGAAGTTGCGGCCAGTCGCTGCGCCAGAATCGTTCACGATTTGTCGATCTTCGCCGGCAGGAGCCTCCACTCGCAGCGCATCCGCGGGCATGGTTTTGCCTCCAGCTATACGCTGCCGATCTTCCACGGCGGTGAATTGATAGGCTTCGTCTTCTGTGATTCCCTGCACAAGGGCTACTACCGCAACGGGATCGTCGAACAGGTCGAACTGTTCGTGCGGATCGTGGCCCAGATGGTGCTGCAGGAGCAATTCCGCCTGCACACCCTCAATGCGGCGCTGCGCATGACCATCGGCATGGTGCACGTGCGCGACCCGGAGACCGGCAACCACTTGGAACGGATGGCCCGCTACTCCCGCCTGATTGCCCGGGAACTGGTCGGTCAGGGGAAGAGTGATTTCAACGACGAACAGGTCGAACAATTGTTCAACTTCGCGCCGCTACACGATATCGGCAAACTCGGCATTCCCGACAAGATTCTCCTCAAGGAGGGGCGGTTGGCCAAGGACGAGCGCGCCGTGATGGATACCCATCCACTGATCGGCCGGCAGATGGTCGATACGTTGGCCGGTAGCTTCGGTTTTCAGAAGATCGCTCACTTCAACATGCTCAGGGCCCTGGTTGAATACCATCACGAAGCCCTCGACGGCAGCGGCTATCCGCACGGTCTGTGCGGTGCGGAGATCCCCCTTGCCGCACGCATCGTTGCGGTCAGCGACGTATTCGACGCCCTGACCAGCAGGCGGCCCTACAAGGAGTCCTGGCCGAATCCTCATGCCGTGGCCATGCTGCAGTTGCTGGCGATCGACAAGCTCGATGCCGACTGCGTTTCCGTGCTGATCGCCAACACCGACAAGGTGGCCAGGATTCAGCAGCAGTTTGCCGATACCGGATTGGCGGCCTGACAGGTTGTCGGGGGGGAGGCAGCCTGGGACCCCATGCGGCGAGCCGCTCGCCTGTCGCGTGGATGACCGCGCCACTTCCAGGATTTCAGAGGCAAAGACAAACGTCCTGCCGAACGCCAGATAGACGTCACAGAAAACAGCGGCCACCTGAAGAATGAGGTGGCCGTTTTGTTTGCCGGGCTGACGTGCTATCATCCGCGTCGGCACGGCTGACCGTGACCGACTGCCACGCTTTGAAGGAGAGGTTATGATTGCAGCTGCCGATGTTCAGGATTACCTGGCCGCCGAGGGGTTGACCGTGTTGCGTGCGGCGAACCCGACCAAGGACAGCGCGTCAGCGGCCGCCGCCGTCGGTTGCTCGGTGGCGGAGATTGCCAAGAGCATCCTCCTGCTGGTCGGCAACCGGCCGGTACTGGTGGTGGCCAGCGGCGACGTGCGGGTCAAGAGTAGCCTGCTCAAAAAGGCCACCGGCTGGAGCGGCCAGGTGCGTCTGCCGGCCCCCGAAGAAGTTGCACGCTTCACCGGTTACCAACCGGGTGCCGTCAGCCCGTTCCTGTTGCCGAGGGGCCTGCCGGTTCTGTTTGACACCTCCCTGCGGCGCTTTGAAACCATTTACCCGGCCGCCGGCGACGACCGCTCCTCGGTCGGTATCGCCTTCGCTCACCTGCAAAGGCTGAGTGGTGGGCGGGTGGTCGAGGTGTGCGGTGCCGACTCCCTCTAGCCTCGCACTCCCTGTTTTTTTGCTCCTCCCCCCCGCTATGCCCTCCTCTTTGGTGGACGTGGTCTGATATTCTTCTTGCAGTGCCGGTTGTTCGACCGTTAAAGATGGTTGAAGGTGTTTTGAATTACGGCTAATATCCATCGGATTGCGTGAAGAAGTCAGCGGGGAGAGGGATGCCGGCGGTTTTGACCATAAACAAGCTGGTGGTCTGTTGGCTCGTCGTGATGCTGGGCATCGCGACCGGTGGCTATGGACTGGCCGCCTCCTGCACTTCTCCCCCGGCCCCAGACGTCGACTGGCACGGCTGCGACTTAACTGGCAGGGATCTGAAGGGAATCGATCTCAGTCGGGCCAACCTGATGGGGGCCAATCTCTCCAATGCCAATCTGAGCGGCGCCGTCCTGGTCGAGGCCAATCTGACCGGGGCCCAGTTGCACTGGACCGAACTGAGCGGCGCCAACCTGTTTCGTGCCAAGCTGGACAAAGCCAATATGGTCGGGGCCGTATTCACTGGGGCCAACCTCAAGGAGGCCGTCCTGAACGGTGCCAATCTGACCGGGGCCGTCCTGAACGGGGCCAATCTGGTCGGGGCTTCCCTGGTGGAAGCCAAGCTCACCTATGTCAAATTGATCGATGCCGACCTGACCTGCGCCAACTTGAACGGAGTCCCCCGTCTTCTGAACCATCAGCTGCGCGAGGTCAAATCGCTGGTGGGAATCAAGCTGGCGGGGAGAGACATGAGCGGTTTCGATTTGAGCGGGCTCAACCTTGCCGGGGCCGACCTGTCGAGGGGGGTCTTGTTCAACGCCAATCTGGATGCCACCAATTTCGTCGGGGCGAAGCTGGTCAAGACCAATCTGACGGCAGCCAGCGTCGTCAAGGCAAACCTCAGTGATGCCGATCTCACCGGGGCCAACCTCACCGGGGCCAACCTCACCGGCACCAATCTCACCGGCGCACACCTTCAGGACGCCAACCTGACCAACGTTGACCTGACCGACGTCACCTATCAGATGCTCTGAGCGGCCAGCTGTCGCTCGATCCCTTCCAGGCCTTCCACCGCGGCGCACGGCAGCGAGATGTGGCGCCCGCCGATATGCGGTTCGCGCGGATTGATGCGGATTACGGTGGTCCTGGCGTCCTGGCCGAGCTGTTCGCTGGTGTAGCGGATGGTGGGGATGGCGGTGCCGGCCCCCATCTCGATCACGACCAGCGGATCGCTGAAGTGCTGGTCGCGGAAGCTGTCGAAACGCATCTCCTGGCCCCGCGTCCGGTCGGAAAGCCATGACCAGTCGCCGAACATGAGGATGTTGGGCCTGGCTACTCCCTTGCAATGCGGGCAGATGGGGATGTGGCGGGCACGCATCGTCTCCTCGTCGACGGGAATCTCCTCGCGGTTGTCCCAGATGGCGTGGCGGCAGGGAGCGAGGCATTGCAGGTGGTGGATCGAGCCGTGGACTTCGAGGATCTGGTCCTCGCGGTAGCCGGCTTTCTGGAACTGGCCGTCGACATTGGAGGTGACCACGAACACGTCCTGGTCGAAACGGTCGGCCCACTCCTGAAGCAGATAAAAGCCGCGGTGCGGTTGCGTGGCCCGGTAGAGGTTGGTGCGGTGGCCGTAAAAGCCCCAGCCGAAGGCGGGGTCGCGCTCGAAGTGGCCGGGGTTGGCCGCTTCGACGAAGGAAAGACCAAGGCGCCGGTAAGGTGGATAGGCGTTCCAGAAACCTTCGTTGCCACGGAAGTCGGGGAGTCCCGAGTCGACCCCCATCCCCGCCCCGGCGGTAATCACCATGGCCCTGGCGGTGCGGATGGCTTCGGCGGCTTGGGCAAAACGCTCGTCGAGATTCATGGCCACCTCCTTTTTTCTCAACCTCAACCTCAACCTCAACCTCAACCTTTGTTTATTCCTACCTCCACCAGCCTTGCCCCCAGCAACTCCTGCACGATTTTGGGCTCGATCCCCACGAGAAAGCCCCGCTTGCCGCCGTTAAGATAGACCTTCCCCAGAGCGAGGATGGTCTGCTCCATGCAGACCGGCAAAGGTTTTTTCGTGCCGAAGGGCGAGGTGCCGCCGACCAGGTAGCCGGTATGGCGGCTGGCGGCATCGGGAGAGCAGGGGCGGATGCTGCGCGCGCCGAGAACGCGGGCCAGTTCCCGGGTCGAGACCTCGCGATCGCCGTGCATCAGGATGATCAGCGGCCTGCCGGCATCGTCCTCCATGACCAGGGTCTTGACCACGCAGTGTTCGTCGACGCCCAGTTCGCGTGCCGAGACGCTGGTGCCGCCGCGCTCCTCGTAGGGGTAAAGATGCTCGCTGAAGGGCACCTTGCGTTCGCGCAGGAAGCGGATGGCGGGGGTGACGGGGAACTTGTCCTTGCTCATGTAGGCCCTATGTAAATTGGTTGAGTGGTTAAGTCGGGAAAGCCGGGAAGTTTGTGTCTGTGCCCCTTGAACGACTCAACAACGGAACGGTTTTAACCTGACTTGAACCACGACACTACCAGCATCCCCAAACTCGCCACCGTCGCGGCGATGCTTACGCCTCCGAGCAGGTTGAAGAGCGGCTTGAGGGTCAGCCGTCCGCGGACACCGAGGGGGAGGATCCAGCCAAGGGCGATGCCGCCCAGTGCCCCGCCGAGATGCCCGGCGTTGTCGGCCCCCACCAGCAGGCCGAAGACAAAGGCGAAGGCTGCCCAGCGCAGCATGAAGTTGCGCAGCTGATGGGCGGCCGGGCCGCCGATGCGGTGATAGTAGCTGATGGCGAAGCCGATCAGGCCGAAGAGCGCGCCGGAGGCGCCGACCACCGGGGCGATGGGGTGCCAGAGTAGGCCGGCTGCGGTCGCCGTGAGCGCCGTCAGCGTATACAGGGTGACAAAGCGCAGTGAACCGATCTCCGTCTCGATCGCCGGGCCGACCTGATAGAGGACCATCATGTTGAAGGCCAGGTGAATCAGCCCGCCATGGGCATAGGCATAGGTCAGGCAGCGCCACCACTCGCCCTCTGCCAGAACCAGCGGCCAGTACTGGCCGCCGGCATGGAGCAGCAGATAGCCGTCCGGATTGAGCAGGGGACGCAGCCCCTGACCGGCCAGAGCACCCTGAACAACCATCAGGCTGAATAGCGCCAGGTTGATGGCCAGAATCACCCAGGCGGCCGGGGTGGCGCCGTTGGCGTGCCCGCCGCGGAGCAGGTCGCGCCAGGCCCGTTCCCAGCGCATCAGTCGCCAGTGCCACTTGGGGGTGCGCAACCCGAGTTTTGCACCGATGGTCGGCCAGTCCATAGAGGTCCACTCCAGCAGAAGTTTGATGCCGAAGGCTAACATAAAAGTGGGGAGCAGGGGAACCGTGAGCCGTATGCAATCAGTGTGGATTTAGGTGCCGTATCCTGATAAATTACTACGATTACAATCGCTGCCGGGAGGAGAGCCATGGCGCTGGAATCGATCAACCCCGCGACCGGAGAGTTGCTGGAGCAGTTCACCGAATGGACCGATGACGAAGTCGCCGCGATGGTCGGGCGGACACAGCAGGCCTGGCTTGCCTGGCGTGGCACCAGTTTCGCGGAGCGCGCCGCATTGATGAAGAAGGCCGCGCAGGTGCTGCGCGACAACGTCGACGTCTATGCCCGCACCATGGCCCTGGAGATGGGCAAGCCGATATCCGAGGGGCGCGCCGAGGTCAACAAGTGCGCCTTCTGCTGCGAGCATTACGCCGACCATGCCGAAGGCTACCTGGCCGACGAGGTCATTGCCAGCGACGCCTCGAAATCATACGTGGCCCATCGCCCCCTGGGGGTCATCCTGGCGGTGATGCCGTGGAACTTCCCGTTCTGGCAGGTCTTTCGCTTCGCCGCTCCGGCACTGATGGCCGGCAACGCCGGCCTGCTCAAGCACTCGTCGAACGTCCCCCGCTGTGCCCTGCAGATCGAGGAGGTCTTCGTCAAGGCTGGTTTCCCGGCTGATCTCTTCCGCACCCTGATGATCGGCTCGGGCAAGGTCGACCGGGTGATCGAGAATCCCTTCGTCAAGGCGGTGACCCTGACCGGCAGCGACATCGCCGGCCGCAAGGTGGCGGCCAAGGCCGGGCAGATGCTGAAGAAGACCGTCATGGAGCTGGGCGGCAGCGATCCGTTCGTGGTGCTGGCCGACGCCGATCTTGACGAAGCCGCGGCTGTGGCCGCCAAGGCGCGCTGCATCAATTCCGGGCAAAGCTGCATCGCCGCCAAGCGCTTCATCGTCGAGGCGCCGGTCTACGACGCCTTCCTGGAAAAATTTACCGCCGCGACGGCCGCCCTGGTCATGGGCGACCCCCTCGACGATAAAAGCCAGGTGGGCGCACAGGCCCGCGAGGACCTGATGCTGGAACTCCATGCCCAGGTCGAGGCCTCGGTGGCGAAAGGGGCGAAGATCATCCTCGGCGGCAAGCCGCTGGCAGGGAAGGGGAGCTTCTACCCGCCGACGATCCTGGTCGATGTCGTTCCCGGCATGCCCGCCTACGACGAGGAGCTGTTCGGCCCGGTGGCCTCGGTCATCCGCGCCAGAGACGAGGCCGATGCCCTACGCATTGCCAACGACACCCCCTTCGGGCTTGGCGCCTCGGTGTGGACCCGCGATACGGCAAGGGGGGAGACTTTTGCCGGCCAGGTCGAGTCCGGGGCGACATTTGTCAACGGCATGGTCAAGAGCGATCCGCGCCTGCCGTTCGGCGGGGTGAAGATCTCCGGCTTCGGCCGCGAACTGTCCCACCATGGCATCAAGGAGTTCGTCAACATTCAAACGGTGTGGATTCGCTGACCGTGCTGAAGATGATGAAGTGGATACGGCCGGTGGCAGCCGGCCTGCAACGGGGTGGCGGGTGTCTGGGGGGCTGCCTGCTCCTGCTGGCATTGGCCGCTGCTCCGCAACCGGCGCCTGCCGCCGAACTGCCGATCGAGCAGATGACCGGCCAGATTGCCGATCTGCTCGCAGGACGGCAGGCCATGCCGCCCGAACTGCGGGGAGAAGAGGGAGCCAGGGTCAGCCAGGAAGTCGACGAGCTCTACCGTAGCCGTGATTACCGGCCGTTGTGGCAGGCGCGCAGCGGTCTGCGCATTTCCGCCTTTGCCCTGGTGGAAAAGTTACGCTCTGCAGCCGATCACGGTTTGTGTGGCGAGGATTACCTGCTTGTCCCGATCGAGCGGCTGATGGCCATGCGCAGCGAGACGATGCGTAGCGGCAAGCAGCTTTCGGTCCAAATGCTGGCTCTTCTCGATCTTTACCTGTCCCAGGCCTTTTTCAGTTATGGCACCGATCTGGTGGAGGGGCGCATCGATCCGGCTCTTGCCCACAGCGACTGGCGGGTGCGTCGGCGCAAGCTCGACCTGGTCAAACTGCTCCCCCCGGCGGTCGACGGCGACAGCCTCAACGCCCTGCTGGCCGAACTGGCCCCGCCCCACCAGGGCTATCGCCAGCTGATGGCGGCGCTGGCCGACCTGCGTGTGCTGTCGGCGCGGGGCGGCTGGCCGCAGGTGCCGGTCGGGGAGAAACTCAAGCCAGGAGCCATCGATCCGCGTCTGCCGGCGATTCGGGCGCGCCTGCTCGCTACCGGGGAAATGCCGGCGCCCGCCCCGTTCGAGGGGAACGCCTATGGGCCGGCGACGCTGGAGGCGATGAAGCGTTTCCAGCGTCGACACGGGCTCGATCCTGATGGCGTCATCGGCAAGCGTACTTACCAGGCGATGAACGTGACGGTCGAACAGCGCATCCAGCAGGTCGAGATCAATCTCGAGCGCTGGCGCTGGATGCCCCGGGAGCTCGGCCGCCGTCACATCAGCGTCAATACCGCCGACTTCACGCTCAAGGTGGTTGAGGACGGGGCGGTCGTCATGGAGATGCCGGTGATCGTCGGGCGGCCATTCCGGCGGACCCCCGGCTTCACCTCGCAAATGAGCTACCTGGAGTTCGCCCCGACCTGGACCGTGCCGGCCACGGTGCTGCGCGAGGACAAGCTTCCCGCCATCCAGAAGGATCCGGGCTTTCTGGCCAAGAACCATTTCCGGGTGTTCCGCCACGGCGGGAAGGAGATGGCGGCGAGTGAGCTGGCAGCGATCAACTGGCGCAAGATCGAGGCCGAGCGCTTCCCCGGTGAACTGCGCATGGACCCCGGTCCGTGGAACCCGCTGGGGAAGGTCAAGTTTATGTTCCCCAACGCCTTCAACGTCTATCTGCACGATACCAACGAGCGGAGTCTTTTCGACCGCCACAACCGGACCTACAGTTCCGGCTGCATCCGCATCGGCGATCCGGTCGGCCTGGCCCGCTACCTGCTGAGCGATCAGCCGAAATGGACCGAGGAGCGCCTTCAGGAGGCGCTGGCCCGCACCTCGCCGCTTCAGGTCAGCATCAACAACCCCGTCCCCACGCACCTGCAATACTGGACGGTCTGGGTTGATGCCGACGGCACCATCCAGTTCCGCAGCGACCTTTATTACCGCGATCTGGACATGGAAGTGGCGCTTGGCGAGGTGAGAGAGCGGGCGGGGCAGGTGGTCGCCAGGCCGGAGGGGCAAAAACCCCTGCGGGTCAGCCGGTTGAAGTAAGTTTGCCGGTCTTGGTCCGTTGTCGCCCCGACAGTTTCCGCGTGCGAGCTCCAGGCTTGTTATGACCAGGACCCGCCGCAAATCCCTCCTTGCCGAGCTCTCCCCCGCCAGCACCCTGACGCTGTTTTTCGCGGTGTCGATCCTGATCGGTGCGCTTCTGCTGACGACGCCGCTGGCCAGCACCGGCGATTCGGTCGGTTTTGTCAACGCCCTGTTCACGGCGACCTCGGCCCAGTGCGTCACCGGGCTGGCAGTGGTCGATACCGGTACGGCGTTTTCGCTGTTCGGCCAGCTGGTCATCCTTGTCCTGATTCAGCTCGGCGGGCTCGGGATCACGACCTTCTCCGTTTACCTGTTTTTTTACCTGCGCACCGGCGTCGGGTTGCGTGATCGCTGGATCCTCAATGAAACCCTGGTGCATACGCCGGTCCGCTCGATCAACGATCTGGTCCGTGCCGTCATCCACCTGACCATTCTTATCGAGGCTCTTGGTGCCGCCTGTCTGGCCGTGGTGTTCGTGCCGCAGTTCGGGTGGGTCAAGGGTTGCTACTATGCAATTTTCCATGCAGTGTCGGCCTTCTGTAACGCCGGCTTCGCGTTGTTCAGCGACAATCTCATCGGCTACCGCAACAGCCCGATCGTCAACCTGACGATCATGATGCTGATCGTGCTCGGCGGCCTGGGCTTTCTGGTGATCAAGGAGTTGCTCGATATCCGCCACACCATGCGCAGCGGGCGGCGCTGGCGCCTGTCGCTGCACAGCAAGCTGGTGCTGCTGACGACGTCCATCCTGATTTTCGCCGGTTGGGCGGCACTCTTTGTCCTCGAAACCAACAGCGGGACTTTCCGGGAGGCGACGCTCGGCGAGGCCCTGTGGGTCACCCTGTTTCAGTCGGTGACCACCCGCACCGCCGGCTTCAATACCGTTGATCTTGCGGCGTTCAGCGTGCCGAGCATCTTTTTGATGATCGTTCTGATGTTCATCGGCGCCTCGCCTGGCTCGACAGGGGGCGGCGTCAAGACCACCAGCCTGGCGGTTTTTCTGGCGGCCCTTTACAGCCGCCTCAAGGGCTATCGGGTGACCAGCATTTTCAAGCGGACCATCCCCGAGGAAACCGTCTCGAAGACGCTCACCCTGTTTCTGCTTGCCGCCCTGTGGATCGGGGTGATGACCTTTTTCGTGCTGCTCGCCGAGGTGACCGGCTCCGCGGGATCGCAGACTCACGGGGTGCTGCTCGATTATCTCTTCGAGGTGGTCTCGGCCTTCGGTACGGTCGGGCTCTCTCTCGGCATCACGCCGAAACTGACGGTGGCCGGCAAGTTGCTGATTACCCTGCTGATGTTTGTCGGCAGGATCGGGCTGCTGACCTTTGCCTTTGTCGTCGTCAAGCAGGCCGGGCGTGATGAAACCGTCTATGCTGAAGAAAACATCATGATCGGCTGAAAGGAGTTGCCATGGCGCGCTTCGGTGTCATCGGGTTGGGAAACTTCGGGCATCACGTGGCCCGGACTCTGTACGAAGAAGGACATGACATCATCGCCGTCGACACGGACCGCGATCACGTCCAGGCGGTCAAGGATTACGCCACGGTGGCTCTGGTCGGCGATGCCGCCAACAAGGAGTTCCTGGTCAACCACGGCTTCTCCGACCTGGCCGCGGTGGTGGTCTCGACCGGGGACCGCTCGCACATCGCCACCCTGATCACGCTTTATCTCAAGGAACTCAGGGTGCCGCGCATCGTAGTCAAGGCGATCAGCGAGGATCACGGCCGCATCCTGGAAAAGCTCGGCGCCACCGATATCATCTTCCCCGAAAAGGATATGGCGATCCGCACCGCCAAAACCCTCGCGGCGCCCAATATCATCGAGCACATCCCCCTCGGCGAAGACTTCGCCATCACCGAGGTCTCCCCGCCGCGCAAGTTCATCGGCAAGAGCCTGGTCGAACTGGACATGCGCAATCGCTACAGGATCACCGTTCTCGGCATCCGCGACGTACTGACCGATGAATTCATTGCCCTGCCGCCGGCGCAGCGCCTGATCCGCGACAGCGACATCCTCATCCTGGCCGGCCGGCCCGAAGATGTCGAGGAGGCGTGCAAGTAAGCTGAAGGGGCTCCTTATCCTCCGGGGCTTGAAAAGCCTGCAGAGTCTGATAAACAGACTGTTACCGGCGTTAGCGGAGGTGGGGGATGCTCGAATACGCAACGGTTTTGGGTGCCAATTCCGGAGGATGGTTCGGAGACCTTTCCTACCTGCTTGCAACACTGCGCAACTCCCCCTATTTCTGGCCGGGGATCGCCGCGGCGATCGTCTTCATCTGGCTCGGGGCCAAGCTGCTTTCAAAGTAGAGAAATAAACCTCCCTTGACAGATTGATGTCCACTAATGTTATTGTGTCCTCAGTAGGTCCTGCCCACTTCCCCTTACAGGGAACCTCCGGTCTCACTTGCGCAAGGGACGTTGATCGTGAGCAAAAAGGAAATATTGATTGTAGAAGATCAGGACGAGTTGCGAAAACTCGAATGCCTTCTATTATCCTCCCGGGGTTATCTGGTGGAAGGGGTCGCCGATGGCCGGGCTGCTTTGGATTACCTGGAAAATCGACAGCCGGACCTGGTGCTACTGGATGTCATGCTCCCCGAGGTCGATGGCTTTGAAGTCTGCCGCCAGATTAAGAGCAATCACGAAACCAGGCATATCCCGGTGATCATGGTGACGGCAAAAGCCAGCCATGAAGACATGCTGCGGGGCGAAGAGGTCGGGGCCAACGCCTACCTGACCAAACCGTTCAAGTCCGCAATGATCATCGAGAACATCAAGGCCTTCCTGGGCTAAGCCGAACTCCCGTCTCCATCGTGATGGATCACAATCAGAATCTCGCCGCCATTCGTCTTGGCCTGTCAACGATTCGTAAGCGCCGCCTCCTGCTCTGGGGGACAATCTTCCTTTACCTGCCGGGACTGCTGCTCGTTCTGGAATTGGGCTTGTCCAGCGCGGTCATGGCCAAGCTATTTGCACTGTGGGTCGTCCTGCTGTGCGTCGCCGTCGGTCTGGCCACCGTCGTCAAATGTCCGCAGTGCTACAAGCCTTACCACACCAACGGCCCGACCTTCCTGCCCTTAGGCAAGTGCCTGCACTGTGGCTTGCCCCTGCGTGTCGATAAAAACGCTGCGCAGCCTGAGCGGAAAAACGCTCTTTCCTAGCCTCTCCCTCCTGCAAGAGCATCCCCCCGCTGCCTATGGGTGCCAACGGCTTGACAAAGCCGGGTTCCAGGTAGATATTTGTTTAAAATAATTAAAAAATATTATTTTGTCTGAGAGAGGGAGAAACCCGACGTCTGGCCGATTGTGGCTATCGTGGCGTCGTCGGTGTCGCCGTTAGCTGTCTGCTCTAGGCTGGAGGTGAAAGTGAAGGTGTCGCGTGTCGGCTTGGCCGGAAAGTTTACCGCGATAACCGGCCTGGTTCTGGTCTGCACGATCGCACTGTTTGCCTTTATCTCCATCGAGGCCCTGACAGGGATTTTTCATAGAGAGGCCCAGGGCGATGCCGAAACCCTAAGCGAAATCATTCTGCATACTGCGCATACGCAAATGCTGCAGGGGCATCTCGAAAATGTTTACCGGATAATGGACGATGTCAGTACCCATGAAAAAATCACGCGCATTCGCTTGTTCAACAAGGATGGAACCGTACGCTATTCGACGCATCGCAATGAAATCGGCAAGTTATTAAATTCCGCGGTCAATGAGGCAGAGTGCCGGCAATGTCATTGCACGGCCTTAGGGGAAACTTTCCCGCCGATGACTGCCAGTACCCGGGTCGTCAGGGACTGTCGCGGCGAAGAGTCTCTCAGCGTGACGACGCCGATCTCCAATCAGCCGGTCTGCTCCGCAGCAAGCTGCCACGTCCACACCCCAGAAACCCCGACCCTTGGTTTTCTGGAAATCGAAGCCTCCCTGCGCGGCGTCGGCTTACAGACAAGCGCCTACCGCAAAAACATCCTGGCTTTTGCCATGGCGCTGCTGCTGATTCTTGTCGCCTGTCTGGTCTGGCTTACTCAGCAGCTGGTGGTGCAACCGGTCAACAGCCTCCTGCTGCATATCACTGACGTTGCCAGCATGCAGTTTGATGGCCGGGTGGAACTGAAATCCAAAGATGAAATGGGTGAGCTCTCCAACGCATTCAACCTGCTGACTGTGCGTCTGCGCAAGGTTCAGCAGGAGTACTCGCAGCTGACCGAAACCCTTGAAAGGCGCATCGAGGAACGCACCAGCGAGATCGCCCGGATGCATGCCCAGCTGCTGCACGCGGAGAAGTTGGCCTCCCTCGGGGAACTCGTTGCGGGGATCGCCCACGAAATCAACAACCCGCTGTCCGGCATCCTGATGTTTGCCACGCTGCTGGCCAACAACCGGCTTCTGCCGGCGGACGTGCGCAGTGATGCCCAGACGATTGTTTTCGAGGCGAGGCGCTGTGCGGGGATTGTCAAGCGATTGCTGGAATTCTCAAAAAAATCAATCCCCAATAAGGAACTGGTCTCACCGGCCGAAATCATGAACAACTCACTGGCGATGGTCGAGCATCAGGCGGCATTGGTCAATATCGAGATCGTCCGCAACTATCAGGAGGGTCTGCCCGAAATTCTGGTCGATCCCAACCAGGTCGAGCAGGTTTTCGTCAACATGTTTGTCAACTCTTGTCAGGCAATGCCGCAGGGTGGCCGTCTGACCATTTCCATGCAGTCAGACTGTCGAGACAATCTGCTCAGAGCCACCATTGCCGACACAGGCCACGGCATCAGCCCGCAGAATCTCCCCAAGATCTTCGACCCATTCTTCACGACCAAGGATCAACCCGTCAACGGTCTCTCCGGGACCGGGCTGGGACTTTCGGTCTCCTACGGGATAATCGAGAACCACGGGGGGCGGATAACGGTCGAAAGTGAACTTGATCGTGGTACGACCTTTACTGTGGATTTGCCGTTGTTGTGCTCTGAACCGCGCTTCGGCAGCAACCAGCTGCCAACCACTCATGCCGTCGGATGACGTATTGAAGAGGTGCTCAATGGAGAAGGTGGAATCTATTCTGGTGGTTGATGATGATGCGGTCATCCGCGAAGGGCTGCGCCGTATCCTTGGCTTGGAAGGCTATGAGGTCGAGACGCAGTCGAACGGCCAGGGATCACTGGGTCTGCTGCAGACGAAAAATTTCGACCTGCTCATCACCGATTTGAAAATGCCGGGGATGAACGGAATTGAATTGCTGCAGGCGGTGCGGGTACTTCAGCCCGGAATGCCGATTATCCTGATCACCGGCTATGCGGCGATCGAAAGTGCCGTGGAGGCCATGCAAAAAGGCGCTGCCGACTATCTGGCCAAGCCGTTCGGCAACGATGAGATCATCGCCAAGGTTCGCAAGGCCCTTGACTCCCGGGCGTTGCTGGTGGACGAACTCTACCTGCGCCATGAACTGCAGGACCTGCACGGGTTTGAACGCCTGGTCGGCGAAAGCCTGAAGATGCAGAAGATTTACCAGCGTATCCTGCAGGTCGCCCCGACGGACAGCACGGTGCTGATTGCCGGGGAAAGTGGTACGGGCAAGGAACTGGTGGCCCGTGCCATCCATAATCATAGCCAGCGGCGCGAGCAGGCGTTTGTCGCGGTCGACTGCAACTCGCTGGCGGAAAGTCTCCTAGAAAGCGAACTGTTCGGGCACGTCAAGGGCTCGTTCACCGGGGCGATTCAGACCAAGCGCGGTCTCTTCGAAGTGGCTGATGGCGGCACGCTGCTGCTCGATGAAATCGGCAACCTGAGTCTGGCCATCCAGGCCAAGCTGCTGCGCGTGCTGCAGGAGCGGGTGGTCACGCCGATCGGCGGCACACGGCCTGTTCCGATCAATATCCGGCTGATTGCGGCGACCAACAGCAACCTGCGCAACATGGTGGTGCGCGGCGAGTTCCGCTCCGATCTCTTCTTCCGTCTCAATATCATCCCGATAGATTTGCCGCCGCTGCGCGAGCGCAGAGGGGACCTGATGCTTCTGGCCGGAAATTTCCTGAAGCGATTTGCGGAAGAAAACCTCAGGGACATCCACGGCTTCGCCCCTGAAGCCGTGCGTGCTCTGGAAGCCTATGATTTTCCCGGCAATGTCCGCGAGCTGGAAAACCTGATCGAACGTGCGGTCGTTCTGACGCAGGGCACGCTGATCCAGTGCCAGGATCTGGAGTTGCCCGAAGTTGCCGGAGAGGTTGTCGATGTGCCGACGGAGGACATCCCGAGGACGGCTGAGGAACTCAAGGAACGCAAGCGCCAACTGCGCGAACAGGCGGTTGAACCGTTGGAGCGGGCCTTTCTGCTCAGCGCCCTGGAGCGCAACGGTTGGAACGTCACCCGCGCCGCCGACGAAGTCGGCATCCTTCGCCCCAACTTTCAGGCCATGCTGAAGAAGCAGGGGATTACCGGCCGGAGTCAGCCCGCCGAGTCCTCATGACCTGACCGCTCAGTCCGGCAACTCCGGCAGACTGCCGGATGGCATCGCTTCCCCTCTTTGCCGGCCGGTGTTTCCCGCCACCATGCACCGCATAGTTTTTTTATGCACTGCGGTGTATCCGATGAAATCCATTTAAAATCAGTATGTTGAACGTCTGTTCCCGGGGCGGTTCGCTCTTTTGCTGGGCCTGTCCTGTATGTGTTGTCTATACAGTCCTCTTTTTTTCCCAGAGGTTTCCCGTCGTCGCGCGACAACAGAAAACTCAATGAAATCGATGGCTTGTGGAAAAATATGAAAATTTCCTAAGACTGGTATGCCCGATGCACTAACCGTGTAGCAAGAACGGCCATCAATTCAATAAAGGAGACCGGCCATGAAAAAGACGATGAAAGGCTTGGGTTGGATGTTGTTGTGGGGCGTTTCTGCAGCCTATGCCGCCCCGGGAGGCGAGGGCGAAGGTGTCGGGTTGCTGGGCTACCTGTTTGCGGGGTTCTTTGCCGTGATCATCGTTTCGCAACTGGTGCCGGCAGTGATCCTGTTCATCGGCATGCTCAAAGGGGTGTTCGCCTCGTCGGATAAGGCCGATGTTGCCGAGCAGAAGGTCAAATAGACGCTTCTAAAGGAAGCGCCTACCGAGTTGAGTGGAGGAGATCATGGCCCCCCAAGGACTGCTCATCGCCGATGAAGATGTCGCGACCAGGAAACAGATGGCGGAGTTGTTCATCGAGGCTGGCTACGAGGTTACGGTGCCAACGACAGTTGCCGGCGTGCTGTCGGGAATCCTCAAGCGAACCGCTCAGGTCGTACTGCTCAGCACCCGTTTCGACGAACTGCTTGCCAGCGAACTGATTCCGATCCTCAAGCAATGTAATCGCAACCTGGCCATCATCCTGGTGGCCAGTGAGCTGCCGCTATCGTTGCTGCGCCGGACGCGCAGCCAGGGGATTTTCTACCATGCCCTCAAGCCGGGCCGCCCTGGCGACGCAGAGGAGTTGCGACAAGCGGTCAAGTGTGCATTCGAAAAACAACATTCCGACGGGGCGGCTGAATAGGCCGAAACTCCCCCGCAAATACGCAGCAACATCGCAAAGGAGATCGCCATGAAAAACGTACGCATCCTGACAATGACGATGGCCCTGGCCGTGGCATCAACGGTCCCCGCATTTGCGGTCGACACCACGAAGACCTATTCAAGCGGTCTGCTGATCGGCTTGTTCCTGGCCTTCTGCGCCCTGATCGTGGTGGTTCAGCTGATGCCGTCGCTCATGCTGCTGATCGGCTTCCTCAAGGGGCTGGCCAATCGCACGGAATCCAAGGCCGAGGCTCGGAATGCCGAGACCCCGAGCGCCTGAACGCAAGGAGAGACGCCATGTCACAGTTTCTGGACCAGATTGGCGAATGGCATCAGGTTTATACCCTGGTCGATTTCTACCAGTATATCAAAGGGGTCGAATACCTGATCTGTCTGGCGTTTTTCATCAGCTTCCCGATGTTCTACCGCTACCTGCACCGGAGCTCGGGCGATTCCGGCAAATGATGGCCGGCTCTGCATCGGCAAAGGAGAGGATCCTTATGAAACCACTGCTGTCCCTGCATATTCTCGGAATCGTCCTCACCGCTCTGCTGGGTGTGGCTGGGCAAGCCGTAGCCGCCACGACCGAGGCTCCCGGGGAGGTAACCCTCGATCGGCTGCAGAATCTGTACGCCGCCGTGACCTTTGATCATGCGGCGCATGTCGAGATCGCCGGAGATTGCGCGACCTGCCATCACCATACGACCGGTGACGGCGCTGGTGGCGAGCGCTGCAACCGCTGCCACGCCGCCAGCCCGAAAAGTGCCAATGTCGCCTGCGGGAGCTGCCACGAGGTCGACCCGTTCTCGGCGGTGCAACTGGAGCGCCAGGCCGACGACCGCCACCAGTACCATGTCGACAAACCCGGGCTGAAGGCCGCCTATCACTGGAACTGCCTCGGCTGTCACCAGGACTCCGGCGGCCCGACCGGGTGCAACGACTGCCATGCGCGGAATGCTCAGGGCGACAAGCTCTTCTATTCCGGAGCCTATGCCCCGCAAGCGGCGCAGACAAAAGCCCATTGAAAGGCGCGGCCAGCGCCATCAACCAAGGAGAGTGGTCATGAGTGGAATCAGTCGACGCAGATTTCTTGCCGCCAGCCTGGCTGGATGCGCCGCGACGACGCTTTGTGGGGCCGGCAAGTCCCTGGCGGCCGGTTCGTTTGCCGGCTACCCGGAAGGGATGGGGGTGCTGGTGGACCTGACTCGCTGCATCGGTTGCCGCAGTTGCGAGGCGGCCTGCAACAAGGAGCAGGCCTTGCCGGCGCCAGACAAGCCGTTTGATGACATGTCGGTTTTTGACGAAACCTTCCACGGCGGGACCCAGAAACGGCGTCCGGACGAAAAGGCCTACACTGTGGTCAATCGTTATACCCCGGAGGGTGGCGGGCCACCGGTTTATCGCAAAATCCAGTGCAACCACTGCAACGAACCGGCCTGTCTGAGCTCCTGCTTCGTCAATGCCTATACCAAAACCCAGGAAGGTGCGGTGATCTACAACTCCAAAGTCTGCGTTGGCTGCCGCAACTGCATGATCGCCTGTCCCTTCAATATCCCCGGCTACAGTTATTCGAGCGCCTTCGATCCGGTCGTCAAGAAGTGCATCTTCTGTTACGAGACCCGCCTGCAAAACGGGCGCCCGCCTGCCTGTGTGGAGATCTGCCCGCAGCAGGCCCTGACCTTCGGCAAGCGCAAGGATCTGATCAAGATCGCCCACCAGCGCATCCAGAACGAACCCAAACGCTACGTCGATCATCTCTATGGTGAGAAGGAACTCGGAGGGACCAGCTGGATGTATCTTTCCGGGGTGTCCTTCGAGCAGGTCGGATTCGACGTGACGGTGGCAAACGAGCCGATCATCTCCAACGTCAAGGATTTCCTGAGTACGGTACCGATGGTCCTGGCAATCTGGCCGGCCCTCTTTTCCGGGTTCCATCTGCTGGCCAAGCACAAGCAAGAGCATGGCCACGAGGATGACCATGGCGAGGAAAACAGGAAGGAGGGCGAGGAATCATGAAAAGCGCAATCATTCGAGGCATACACCCGGTTGACACTCCCAGCGAAGAGCAGATGAAAAACCGGAAATTCTGGAACCTGCTGGACAAGCTTCTGCTCGGGCTGACTCCGCGCCAGTATCTGGCTCAGGCCATCATGAACCCGTTCAACTGGATTCTCGGCATCATCTTTGCCGTCGGCCTGCCCCTGATAGCCTACCGCTTCCTCTTCGGGCTGAGCGTGGTTACCCACAGTTCGTACGACTATCCGTGGGGACTCTTCCTGGGGTTTGGCCTGTTTGCCATGGTCCCGTTATCGGCCTCCGGCTTTATGCTCGGTACCACGGTCGAGATTTTCGGGCGGCATGACTTCGAGCCGATCGAGCGCCTGGCCCTTTTGAACGGCCTGCTCGGGTATTTCTTCGCCGTCATTTACCTGCTGGTCGACCTGGGGCAGCCGTGGCGGCTTCCCTACCCGATGGCCGTGGCTTTCGGCCCCGCCGCCGTGCTCTTTCTGGTGGCCTGGCACGTCGCCACCTACCTGTCCGTCCAGATTGCCGAAGTGTCGGTTTCGTTCTTCGAGTGGATCGGCTGGCTGGGCGGCAAGCGCTTCATCCGCCGGATCGCCGTGGGGCTGACCGTTGCCGGGATCATCCTGTCGACCCTGCACCAGGGAGCCCTCGGAGCCCTGTTCACCTATGCGCCGGGGAAGGTCCACCCCTTGTGGTATTCTGCGGCCTTCCAGTGGATCCACTTCTTCTGCTCGGCGATCCCGGGCGGTCTGTGCATGGTGATCGCGGTCAGCACCGTGGTCAAGAAGACCATGGCCTGGCGCTGCGACAGCAATTTCCTCGATAATCTCGACCGTTGTACCTTCGGCCTGGCCAAGGGGGCCAGCATGGGTTTGATCACCTATCTGACGATCAAGCTGATCGGTGTCGCCCACGACAACGAGTGGGGCTACCTGGCGACCGGTTGGGGCGCCTGGTTCCTCTTTGAAATAACCGTCGGCGTGATCCTGCCATTGGTCCTGTTCTCCTGGGCCATTCATCACCGGAAGGTCGGGGTCGTGCGCCTGGCGGCCTTCATCACGATCTTTGGTGTCGTCCTCAACCGGATCAACACCGCGTTGATCGCGTTCAACTGGAAGTTGTACCAGGAAGTCCCGCATATTTTCGAAGTGATCATCTGCCTGACGATCTTTGCCATCTATGTGGTGGTTTACCGCTTCATCCTCTACCGGCTGCCAATCCTTTTCACCTGGAAATCTCTGCCGGTCGAGGTCCGTGTCGAAGAAGCCGAAACGGTTGGTGCCCTGCCGATGAAAGGGGCGATGCCGGCGACCAACGCCGTCTTTCGCTCGATAGACTGAATCACCGGGTGGCGGGGCCGCTTTGGCGGTTCCGCCACCTGCCGGGCGCGCAAGGAGGTTTGCCATGTGGGACAGCATCAACTATCGCGCCATTCTGCCGGTTGCCTGTGCCGTCACCGGTTTCGTCATTGCCTGCTGCCTGCTGCTTTACTCCTTCATCAAAAGCGATCTGGTTCAGATGGAGGTCCGGCATGCCACGGACCTTGCCGACACCGTGGTGAAGTCGACCCGTTACGCCATGCTGCACGACGATCGCGAGACCCTGCGCAACATCATCGCCAACATCGGCGAACAGCAGCAGGTCGAACACGTGAGGATCTTCAACAAGAAGGGGCTGATCATGTTCTCCCGGGAGGAGGGCGAAGTCAGCCGCTTTATCGACAAGAATGCCGCCGGCTGCAACGGCTGCCATGCCGGCAGCCAACCCAAGAGTCAACTTGGCAAGATGGATCAGGCCCGGCAATTCACCAACCCGGCCGGCAAGGATGTGCTTGCCATCACCTCCCCGATCTACAACGAACCGGCGTGCTTCTCGGCCGCCTGTCACGTCCACGATGCCAGTCAGAAACTGCTCGGCACTCTTGACATCGGCCTGTCCCAGGAACCGCTGCAGAGTACCATGGGGATGCTGCAGCACCGCATGATCGCCTTTGCCGGCATGATCCTGGTGTTGACCGTCGGCGCCGCCTGTGCGCTGCTCTACCGGCAGATTCTGGTTCCCATCAAAAAATTAGCGGACTTTACCGATCGGCAAGGGGATGCTAATCTTGAGTGCGAAATTCCCGAGGTCAGCGGCGAGATGGCTCGTCTTGCCCGGGCGTTTCAAGGGATGGCCCGGCGTTTGCGGGAGGCGGAAAAAAGCGGCGTCGACAGCTTGTGACGCAACCTGCCCCGCGAAGTCAAAAGGTCTGCGCCAATCCAGATGTGTGGACTCAACGGCCGGGCAGGGGAGTGCATGAAAGAAACGGAGTCTTTGGCCCGGGAGTCGGCAACGAGCGATCTGCAAGCGCGCATCGAAGCGCGCATTCGCAGTCTTGAACGCTCGGCCGGCAACGGTCTGTGGGGGATGTTTCTGTTTCTTCTGGTCAGCTTTGCGGCTTTCGACGGTTTTTCCATTCTTCCCGATCTGTCGCCCGAATTTCGCCGACAGCTGGGTACCCCGCCCCCGGTCAACCTGATCAGCCTGGCTCTGGTACTGTACGCATTTTCCGGCATCGTCCTGACTCTGGCCCGGATGACCAGCAATACCGGAGCTTACCGGGGTTTCATGCACGCCGCCTTTTTCACCGGCTTTTATGCCTTCTACCATCTCTCCGGGGCTCTTCCCGACAACTTTTGGGCGGTTTTTCTGGCCGGGACCAGTGTGATGGGGTTGGAGAGCTATCATCTGTGGACCCGGCACGGTGCCTCGGTCCGCAAACAGCAGGCCCTGTTGGCTAACGTGCGTGCCGGTCGCCCGGTTGTCCTCGGAGAGGATGACGAAGAGGATGCTTGATCGTTCAGCCATGGCTGAACGACAACCGCCAGCCAGATTTATGCGGGATGTCAATGCATAAGGTCAGCCGCTATCTCCTCAAGAATACTGTTTACATCTTTCTGCTGGCCAACATCGTGGCTCTGCTGTGGCCTGGTCGCCCATTTGTCTGGCTGAATGGGTTGGCGCTCGGTCTCTGTCTATTGGTGCATTTCCTCATCAGGCTTACCGTGCGCCGCTATGCCATGATTTTTGGCAGGAGCCGGGAGGAAATCGTCGATCTGCTGGGCAGGTATATCGAGGACGAACGGCGGGGGCGGAAATCGTTTCACGATTATCTGCTGATCCAGAGCATGCAGGGGCCGTCGGGACGCTAGGTTCTGGTCGGTTTGACAAACCTTGAAAAATACCTAGTATTGGATGAAATTAAAAAGCCGGGGTTTCCCGGTTTTTTTACTTGAGCATGATGCGTTTGCCGGTGCCGGTCGTCTATCTGTTTGGAAATTTCTTCGGGAGGCAGGCTATGTGGAGAATCCTTGGGGCGGGAATTCTATTGGTGTTGGTGTGGCCGCTTGCCTGTGTCGCCGCCGATGGCAAAAAGACCAAAAAACCGCGCCCCTATGAATATGGGCAGGTCATCATCGACAATTTTTCCAGCAAGGCGGGGGTCACGCCGGTAACCTTTGAGCACTGGTCGCACCGGGCCAAGTATACCTGCCGGCTCTGTCACGTCGATCTTGGCTTCGCCATGAAGGCGGGTGGAAGCGAAATGAATGCCGCGGACAATCAGCGCGGCTACTTTTGCGGCAGTTGCCATGACGGCAAGCGCGAATATCAGGGTCGCCAGATCTTTGCCGCATGCTCCACGGCGAAGCGCCCCGAGGAGACTCCTCGCTGCCAGCTCTGCCACGTGACCGGACGCAATCCGGCGCGCGAGCAGGCCTTTGTCGAATTCGCCGCCAAGATGCCCAAGGAGCGTTTCGGCAACGGGATCGATTGGGAACGTGCCGAAGACGGCGGTCTGATCAAGCCGCAGCAATATCTGGACGGGGTTTCGGTCAAGCGGCCGCCGCTGGCCGTGCAGAAGGATTTTTCCGTAGAGGGGAAGGTTGAGGGGATGCCCGAGATCGTCTTTTCCCACAGGAAGCATACCGTTTGGAACGGTTGCGAGCTATGTCATCCCGATATTTTTATTGGCATCAAGCGGGGGACGACTAAATTCAGCATGGCGGATATTTTCGCCGGCAAATATTGCGGTGTTTGCCATGAGTCCGTGGCCTTTCCGATGACGGATTGCCAGCGATGCCATACCCAGCCCGTCAACTGACCTCGTTACTGGTCGTACTCTTTTCCCTCGCATGGCCGGATTTCGCGGCGGCCTCGCGCTATGCCCTGCCGCCGCTGCCTGAACCTCATCTTTACGGAACGCAGGTCATGGACCGCGTGGCCAGCCGCAAGGGGGCCAAGTCGGTCGTCTTCAGGCACTGGGTTCACAGGGCCCACGCCAATTGTGCAATTTGTCACAGCGAGCTGGAGTTTGCGCTGAAAGCCGGCGAGACCGAAATCACCGAGGCCGACAACCAGACCGGGCGTTACTGCGGGGCCTGCCATGACGGCACGATCGCTTTCGGTCTTGTCGACAACTGCCAGCGTTGTCACAGCGAAGACCGCGGCGACGAAAAGGAAAAATTCGTGGCTTTCACCAGAAGCAAATATTTCGAAGAGACGCCGTTCGGCAACCGGATCGACTGGGTGCAGGCACAGCGTCGGGGGCAGATCACGCCGGCCCGCTTTTATGAAAATGAATACGAGGATATGCCTTTCGACAAAGAGTTGACCTTGAAAGCGGAGATGAGCGGCATTCCCCCCGCAATCTTTCCGCACAAGGCCCACACCGAATGGATGGACTGCAATCTCTGCCACCCGGGAATTTTCAATATCAAGGCCAAGACCACCGAGCATTTCCGGATGGATTTCATTCGCAAAGGTGAATTTTGCGGGGTTTGCCATCTGAAAGTCGCTTTTCCGCTCGATGATTGTGTCCGCTGCCATCCGGGGATGAAAAAATGACTGCTACGAAAACGTGGAAGAGGCTGCTGATCCTGGTTCTTCTGTGCGGAGAGCTTGTCTTTCTGGGTGTCGAAGGTGTCGGCGCGGAAGAACAGTGGCTGGAGAACTTCGAGGTTTTCTGCGCGCGATCCGGCGACGTCATGAACCTGACGCCCGCCGAGTTGCAGGGGCTTTTGACAGAGTGTGAAAGCTATCGAGTCAGGATCGAGGCGCTGCCGGAAAGCCCGCGCAAGGTCTATCGCAAGCGTTTGTCCTTGACATGCAACATGGTGCAATTCGCTCTCCAGCAGAAAACCGCGTCCCCGGCCAAAGAATAGCGGCAAAAAAATGCCCCACGTCAGGAGGTCGTCCGTGGGGCCAAGGCAAGGAGGTTGTTCGTGAAGAAGCTGTTTGGTTTGCTCGGATTGTCTGCCACAACAAGCCGTTGATGATTTGACTCTACGCCTGTGCCTGGCCCGTGTGTACGTGGCTGCCCGTAATTGTTTGCGGCAGAACCCGCAAGCCACGACCGGCTAAAAGCACAGTTCGGCAAGGCCCGCCGGGACGAAAGCCCCTTAATCACTGCTCGTTACGACTCTTTTCACGGCCCGCTTCGCTGCTCCCCCATCTTTAATCCCCCTTTGATTGTTTTTATTGAGCGTGTATATTGAATTAATCCTGCGACGGGCAAAAGTTAACAAGAAAGGTTAGTGTTTGGGATGATCAAGTCGTTTTTCTCGCCTAAGCAGAAGACCTTCAAGGACAGGTTCGTCGAGGCTGCCGCTATTTCCAGTGGCGACAAACAAGTCGCTCTCGACATGACATACAGTGCCATGAGTATATTGTCGAGAATGCTTCACAGACTTTATCGGGACTTTGCCAAGGGCGATGTCAGTGAAAAAGCGGCTAGAACGGTTGCGACTGTAGCCAGTGTGATCGTTCTCTCGATGCAAAGGGAACTTGAGCCGTTCGACATCATCATTGACGAGGATAAAATCGTGGCCGCCTCTGTCGCCCTGATATTGACGTCTTTATTCAACAAGGAGGGGGATGAAGTTGACCGGTATTTCCAATATGGGCTCAATGCCTACAAGGTGATTCTCTCCAACTATGGCCGTAACGACAATGTTAAAACGTATTTCAACAACATCTATCACATGACGATCAACTACATCGATACCCACGATGATCAATACCTGGACAGCAACCGGCATATCGTGATCCGCTGACCCCCTTCTCACCGTAACGGCGGCTGTCCAAATCCTGCCGCTGCAGTTTGTTCTCCTGCCTTCAAGTTTTCGCCGGATTACCTGTTAGAATTGAACCTGAAATATTTCCCGCATGGAGGTCGACGAGCCTGGTGCTGCGCGCTCATGCTCCCCGAAAATGGCTGCTGCGCCTATGCATGCTTCTTCTCGTGCTGGGAGGTTGGACAAGTGCACGCGCAGAGGGCTCGCCCGCTGCGCGTGACGCCACGGAGGCGGGGCTAGTCGTCTATGTACAGACCGGTTGTCCGCACTGCGCCGCGGCCAAGCGCTATCTCGCCGAACTGGCTAAGCAGCGCCCCGATCTGCGCATCATCTTCAAGCCGGTCGACCAGGATCCCCAGGCTGACCGGGAGCTTGTCGAACACTTCCGCCGGCGCGGGATGTGGCCACCGGGAGTGCCGACCTTTGTCTTCGGCGAGCGAATCTTGTTTGGTTTCAATACTCCGGAAACGACCGGTCCGGAACTTCTGGCGCTCATCGGGGCGCCGGAACCGCCCCCCCCGCCTGATCGGGTCGAAACCCGCCTGTTCGGCAGTTTGAGTTCTGAACGTCTGGGTCTGCCGCTCTTCACCCTCGCCCTGGGCCTGCTCGACGGTTTCAACCCCTGTGCCACCTGGGTCCTGCTGTTTCTGCTCTCCCTCCTGGTCCATTTGCACGACCGGGTGCGCATGGCGCTGGTCTCCGGGACGTTCGTCCTGGTCAGCGGGGCGGTCTATTACGCCTTCATGGCCGCCTGGCTCAACGTGTTCCTGTTCGTGGGCTTTTCCGATGCCCTGCGCTGGTTTCTGGCAGGATTGGCCCTGGTGATCGGCGCGATCAATGTGAAGGATTTCGTTGCCTTCGGCAAAGGGGTTTCCGTGTCCATCCCGGCCTCCGCCAAGCCCGGGCTCTATGCCAGGGCACGCGCCGTGCTGGGCGCCGAATCGCTGCCGGCCGCGCTACTGGCGGTTTCGGTGCTGGCGGTGGTGGTGAACTTCATCGAGTTGCTTTGCACCGCAGGCTTCCCGGCCATCTACACGGCGGTGCTGACCCAGCAGCAACTCGGCGCAGCCGCGCACTACGCTTATCTGGGACTCTACATCATCGGCTATATCGCCGATGACTCCCTGATGGTTGCCGCAGCCGTCATTGCGCTGAGCAGTCACAAGCTGACCGAACGTGGCGGCGCCTGGCTCAAGCTGATCAGTGGTGCAGTGATGCTGGCTCTTGGGGTGGTGATGCTGGGCAAGCCGGAGTGGCTGATCTGAAAGCGGCTTCGGCTGGTGCGGGGATCGTCGGGAGGGGGGGTCAGAACAGATTCTTGAGCCAGCGGAAAGCCAGCAGGACGCCGAGAGCGGCGCCGAAGTTGGAGAGGAAGAAGACCAGCAGGACGCGGGTCATGCGGTTGCTCCACCAGCCGCGCACCGTGGTGATGTCGTCGCCGGCCCGCTCCATGTCGCTGACCTTGGGGGCGGCGAAGTAGGCCTGCACCAGGCCGGTGACGAAGCCGACGCCGATGGCCGGGTGCAAGGTGGTAATCGGCGCCGCCAGAAACGCCGACAGCACCGTGAGCGGGTGGGCCAGGGCCATGGCGGTGGCCAGGGCCGAGAGGCCGCCGGTGGCGAGAACCCAGCCGATTGCGGCGCTGGTGAGCTTGCTCAGGTCGCTGGTGAAGAATCCGGCGATGAAAATGCCGATGACGATGGCCGGAATCAGCCATTGCATCGATTTTGCAAACTTCCCCTGCTCGGGGATGACGCTGAGTTCGGCGATCTCGTCCGGATCCGGGGGGGGCGCGGCCAGCCGGGCGGTAATCCCGGGAAGATGGGCGGCGCCGACCACGGCGACGATCCGGTCGCCGGGGGCGTAGCGGATTTCGGTAGCCATGAACAGGTCGCGCTCGTCGACCAGGATCGTCTTGACCGTCGGCAGCACCTCGGCCAGTTCGTCGAGCAGGGCGGTCAGGGTGTCGGTCTCACGCAGGCGTGCCAGTTCCTCCTCGTCGATCGTCTGCTTTTCGAATACCCCGGCCAGCAGGGTGGCGAGCAGGCTCATCTTCTTCCAGAAGCCGGCCCGTCGCCAGGCCCTCAGCAACGTGGTGCGGATTTCCCGGTCGATCAGGCGCACGGTCAAGTTGCGCTCTTCGGCTTCTTCGGCGGCGGCGGCCAGTTCGGCCCCGGGCCGGACGCCGGTGTGCAGGCCCATGCGCTTCTGGTAGGCGGAGAGGATCAGGCTGGCGCAGAGAAACGGCGCCTGCCCCTGGCGGATCACCTCGATGAGGTTGAGGTTTTCCCAGTGCCGCGGATTGCGCAGGGCCTTGTGACGCTGATGGTCGAGTTCGACGCAGACGGTGTCCGGCTGCTCGTCGGCGATCGCCTGGCGCACCATTTCCACCGAAGCCTGGGAAACGTGGGCGGTGCCGACCAGGATGATTTCCCGGCCGTCGAGGGTAAGGCGACGGATGCTGTTGTTGGAATTGCTGGCGGTCTCTGTCATGTCCGATAAAGAACAGCAAAAGGCGTCGGATTAACCGGCGCCTTTCCTGCCTGAACTCTCCACGCCTGCCGTGGGTCCGTGGCCTCACGTCGACGGCCAACAAGGTGGGCGGGCTTATGAGCGCTTTAGGCGTCCCACTCGGCGGTGGGCAGGCTCACCACGCTCGCTGAAGCCCTCCCTGGATGAATGATATTCCGCGTGGGCGTTGCAACCTCACATGCAGGGTAGAGAGTTTAACTGTCTGCGTAACGTGATGCCAGTATAGAACAAGCAGCGCCTCGACTCAAGGACGTTCTGCATGGTGCAGAGCCGGTCGCCTGGCATGGCCCGGCATTGCAGGTACCGGGCGGCGCTTTGGCACTGTTGATGCTTTGACACTCTTCAGCACAATCCAAAATGGATGCAGGAGGGAATCATGCCTCAGGTTCTAGTGGTCGATGACGAGCCCTTGCTTCGTCGTCAAGTTTCCGAAATTCTTGGGCATTACGGATTCGGCGCGATTCTGGAGGCAGATGATGGCCTGCGGGCGCTGGAGATCGTTCGCCACCAGGAGGTCATGCTGGTCATCATGGATCTGGTCATGCCCGGCCTCGATGGCATAACGGTTGCTGAAAAAATAAGCACGATCAGGAAGATCCCGGTCATCCTGTTGACCGCAACGGCCGATGCGACCACGATCGAGCGGGCCCGTCTGGCCGGTATCATGAATTTCATCATCAAGCCGGTGCAGGCCGAGCAGTTGCTGGTCGCGGTCGATCTCGCCATCCACCAGTTCGTCGAACTCGCCAGCCTGCGTGAGGAAGTCGAGAAACTGCGCGGAACGTTGGAAACGCGCAAACTGGTGGACCGGGCCAAGGGGATATTGATGAAGCGCGGCATGGATGAGGCCAGCGCCTTCCGGCGTCTGCAAAAGCTGGCCATGGACAAGCGCAAGTCGCTGCGCGAGGTGGCTGAGGCGATCCTTTTGGCCGAAGAGTGAGCGTTGAGGGGAGCAGGGGCGCTGCCGGCAGCCTGTCAGGGGAGGGCAGGTCGACGCCAGCCCCGCTCTCAATCGGCGAAGCAACTTGCGTAGTCGCTGCACACCCCGCAATTCGGGCTCCTGCACAGCGAGCCGCCTTCCCGTTCGCAGAGTTGTTTGAAGAGGAAGCGTTTCCAGCGCATCCCCTGCTCGTTGGCAGCGGCCAGGGCGGGCAGATGGCGGCGGATGGCGGCGGTCAGCTCCGGTCGGGAAAAAAGCCCCATGGCCTGCCAGAGATGGCCGGCGAGAGGCACCCTCGCCGCGATGATGCGGGCCAGCCACAGGGACGGAGCCGGTGACCACCCATCCTGGTCCAGGGGAAGATAGTCGTGCAGCAGGGCGAACAACTCGGGATCCGGGGCAGGTGTTTTGTGGACACTTCCTTCAAGGAAGTGTCCACAAGGCGCATTTGGGAAGTAAAGGTGCAGCAGGTCGGCGAGTTCGTCCGTGTCCAGGCCGATGACCGCCTCGCTGCCGGTCGCGTCGTTGGTCACCGCCAACAGGCAGGCAAAGAGGTGGCGGTCTTCCGGCGGGGCACCGGTGGGGGGCGGACTATCGACGAGTTGCCGGTAAAGGGGGTGCCCGGCACTGATGCGGGGGTTATGGTCAGCGTCTGCCGCAAGGCTCGTTGTCACCGGCCGATGCGTGGTCACGGCACTTTTAACGGCAGACTGCAGCGCCTCGACAGCCAGCTTCACGCAGTAGTCGCGTTCCGGGGGGAGACCGTCGAGCACAGCTTCGATCGCGGCCTGTGAAATCGAGGTGATTTCGTCGAGTGTCCGCCCCTCGGCGAGGTGCGCCGCAGCGGCGCAGGCGGCGATGGTGAAGCCGCAACCGAAGACCTGGTAGCGCACCGCCGTGGCGCGGCCAGCGTCAAGCCGCAGGGTGAAGCGTACCGCCAGGCGCCGGCCGGCTTCGCTTTCACCCAGGCCAACTTCGCCGGTGCCGTCGGCATCGGTCAGTGTTCCGGCCCGACGGGCATCGGCGGCCCAGTGGCGGATGGTGTCGGTGTATTCGGCGTTCATCCCTCCCTCCGCATTCGTTCCGCGGCATTGGCCACTTCGAAGAGAAAATTCGCTCCCCCCTCGTAGAGCACATCGCTTTTCAGCTGGTTGCCGAGGGTTTCCCAGTCGGGGAAGCCGCGCACCACGACCCCCTTGTGATAACGATGGGCGAGGGCCTCGACGTGGCCGTTGCCGATGATCAGCTCATAGTCGTCACGCAGATCCTCGGCATCCTCGAGGTCGCCGACGAGAATGCGTGCCGCCGGTAGGCCGGTGAGCTGTGGGGAGTCGACCGTACTGATCACCACCGTCACCTGCGCCCCCGCCTCATGCAGCAGGGGGCAGGCCCCGGCCAGAAAATCCGGCTCGCCGACGACCAGGATACGGGTTTGGCCGAGGGCGAAATGGCAGTCGAGCATGGCATCCTGCAGGCGCTTGCGCCAGCGTTCGATGTCCGGGGCCGGCTGTCTGCGGCCGGCTTCGATCAGCAGGCGCTCAGCGAGCAGGTCGGTTGCCTCCAGGCCGCTTATGTGCGGGAAATGCAGGTGGCGGATCGCCGGGTGCTTGCGCTGCAGGGACCCGACGCAAGGGAGCATCGAGTCGCCGATGCTGATCGTTACGGCGGCATCCGCCAGGGTGCGGATCTCCTCCACGGTGATGCCGCCACTGGAGAGGGCGCTTTGCTTTTCGCCCAGGTGTCCGTCAAGGGAGGTCGACAGGTCGGGGAGGGAGAGGACCTCGAAACCGAAGGCGGCGATGAACGTCTTGATCCTCTCCACCTCGAGCGGGGTCAGGGAAACGTGGGGGAGCAGCACGACCTTGCGGGGATCAACGCCGACCGCCGGCTCAGTCAGCTGCTCGATCATGGCCCTGGCCGCCAGTGCCCAGCCGCTCTCCAGCCCCCCTTCGTAGTCCGGTGTGCTGACCCACACCAGCGGGTGGTCGACCTTGCAGGCGACGCCGCGGAGGTCATCGCCCTTGGTTTCGGTCAGCCCGGTCGAGTACAGGCCGATCAGGGCCGGGGCACTCTTGCCGGCGATGTTTTTCACCGATTCGGCAATATTGTAATCGCCGCCGTCGAGGATGGCGGTGATGTCGGTGACCGCGGTGGTCTGGATGGCGATCGGCTCGCAGAAGTGGCGGGTGAAGTAGACCTTGGCGAAGGAGGTGCATCCCTGGGCGCCGTGCATCAGCGGCATGCAACGGTCGACGCCAAGGAAGGCCAGTGTCGCCCCCAGCGGCTGGGTCAGCTGGACCGGGTTGCTCTGCAGCGGCTTGACCGGTTTACGCTTCATCGTTCCCATGGTGCCCTCCGGGCCACGTTGCGAAAGACCGGGGTCTCCAGGGCGTGCTTCAAATCCTCGGCCAGATTGAGCAGGCCATGGTAGCCGCCGTAGCTCTTTTTCTTCTCCTGGTTGACGTCGGCAAAGGCGATCCCCTTCTTCAGCGCCGTATAGAGGCTGCGCCCGCCGGCGAGCAGCAGGTGCGCTCCGGTCTCGTCGATGATCCTGGCCTGCTCCTGCCCCGGCTTGGTCATTAGTTTGCCGTTGGGGCCGAGGTATTCACGGGCCTTCTCGCGGTCAGCCTCGGTGGACTTGCCGACAGCGGTGGCCACCACTTCGATCCCCAGGTCCTGCAGCGCCGAGGCGATCGACCAGGCCTTGTTGCCGCCGGTGTTGAGCACCGCCTTCTTGCCCTGGAAGAGCGCACGGTAGGGGGCGAGCCTCGTCTCCAGAACCGCCTCTTCACGGGCGATCAGCGCCTCGGTTCTGACGGCCAGGTCGGCATCGCCGAAGGCTGCAGCGATGGCGCGCAGGCCGCTGGAGGTGTCGCGCCTGCCGTAGAAGGAGACCGAAATCGACGGGATGCCGTAGCGCTCCTCCATCTTGCGCGTCAGCGAGACCAGCGACTTGGCGCAGACCAGCACGTTCAGCTTTGCCCGGTGGGCGGTGCGGATCCTGGCCACGCGCCCGTCGCCGCTCAAGGTGGCGAGGACGCGGATGCCGAGTTCCTCCAGAAGCGGGGTGTATTGCCACATGTCGCCGGTGACGTTGTACTCACCGATCAGGTTGATATCGAAGGGGGTGGTGTCCTCCGGCTCCAGGGTGCCGATCAGATGCCTGAGAACGGCCTCGCCGCCAAGGCGGCTGCCGAGATTTTTGCTGCCGACGAAGCCGGGGGCATGGACGGGGATGACCGGCAGGGCATGGCGCTCCGCAGCTGCCTTGCAGACGGCGTCGAGGTCATCGCCGATCAGGGCGGTGACGCAGGTGGCGTAGACGAAGACCGCCTGCGGAGCGTAGCGGGCGACGACATAATCTATCGCTTGAGCGAGCTTCTCCTCGCCGCCGAAGATCACGTCGTTGTTGGTGATGGCGGTGGTGAACCCCATCTGCGTCAGGTCGCGCCCGGTCCAGCTGGTTTTGGTTGCGCGCGTCTCCCAGGAGGCGCCGAGGCAGGTAAGGGGGCCGTGCACCAGGTGGGCGGCGTCGGCGTAGGGGAAAAGTGAGATCTGCGCCCCTTCGAAGGCGCAGCCGCCGGTGGTGTTCCCCGGTGTCGGCGCGTTGCAGGCGCTCTTCTTCGCCGGGCTGTGGGCACAGGCGGATTCGTTGAGCAGTTCGCGGATTTTCGGCTTGTCTCCCATGGGATGCTCCTGAACGGGGCCGTGCCACATCGCACCGCTGCCGGTCCGTCGCATCGTTGGGAGGGAGCCGCTGGACGAAATCGACTGCAAGAGTCTCGCCAGAACTTTTCCACCGAGAAATCCCGGTTTTGACCGCCCGGTCGATTGGCGGCTGAGCAAATCTCCGCTTTTTGTGGTGAAAATTTAGGCAGAAAGGCTTCCGCCCATGGCATTCAGTGGCGGAATCCGCGGTTTTTCGCCATCTGTCAATCTGGCCATGTTCTTGCAAAAATGCCTGGGCATGAGTCAGGGCCTCGACATCATCCAGTGCGATCCAGACGTCCCGGCCGGGGTGTTCGCCGAGTTTCTTGCCGGATGGCAAGTGCCGTTTCGCATCCGGCGCCCCGACCAAGGTGAAGAACTAGCGGCTTCCGCCGGGGCCGTCATCGTGCTCGGCGGGCAGATGGGCGTGCACGACGAACTGCGATACCCGTTTCTGAAAGTGCTGAAAGGCTATATGAAGCGCATGATTGCCGAAGAGACCCCGCTTTTCGGCATCTGTCTCGGCGGACAGCTGCTGGCGGATGTCGCGGGCGGGGTCGTCAGCAGCAAGCGTTGCGGCGAGCAGGGGTTGGTCGATATCCATCTGAGCGGTGCCGGTCGCTGTGATCCGCTCTTTGCTGGAATCGTCTCAACTTTCCAGGCGTTTCAGTGGCACAACGACAGTTTTGCCGTGCCGCTGCGGGGTGTGCACCTGGCCGCTTCCTCCGCCTGTGCCGGCCAGGCCTTTCGCCTTGGCCGGGCCTGGGGGGTGCAGTTTCACCCGGAAGTCGACGCCGCGATCGTGAACAGCTGGAGCGGCAAAAGTCCGGTGCGGGAAAGGCTGGTCGGAGATTTTCTCCTGGCCGAGCAGGAGCACAGAAGTCTTGCCAGACAAATACTGGGGAATTTCCTAGCGATCGCCGGCTTCCGCATCGGTTGACAGCTCGGCATTAGCGCTTTTCATACCCGGCAAAGGTGCCGGGTTCGGGCAACGAAGCCCCTGGTCCTAAAGGTCCGGGGGCTTTTCCATTCCGGAGGTTTTGCCATGCAGCCCTGCGCAACGCCACAGATCATCATCGACGACACCACCCTGCGTGACGGCGAACAGACCGCCGGAGTGGTCTTCTCCCTGGCGGAAAAGATCGCCATTGCCCGGCTGCTCGACGCCATCGGCGTGCAGGAGATCGAGTGCGGCATCCCGGCGATGGGTGTGGAGGAGCGGGCCTCGGTGCGGGCCCTGGTCGATCTCGGGCTCAACGCCAGACTGATTACCTGGAACCGGACGGTGATCGGCGATATCCAGGCGTCGCTCGACAGTGGCGTGACGGCCGTCGATATCTCCCTGTCGGTGTCCGATATCCACATCGCGCACAAGCTGGGGAAGGACCGCGCCTGGGTCAGGGAACAGCTCAAGACGGCGCTCGGCTTCGCCAAGGAGCATGATCTGTACGTGTCCGTCGGCGGCGAGGACGCCAGCCGCGCCGACCTCGCTTTCCTGGCGGAACTGATGGAGATCGCCCGCAGCCTGGGTGCCGACCGCTTCCGCTTCTGCGACACCCTCGGCATTCTCGACCCCTTCACCACCTTCGACAAGATCAGCTTCTTGCGCGCCAGCGTCCCCGCGCTCGACCTTGAGGTGCACACCCACAACGATCTCGGCATGGCCACCGCCAACGCCATTGCCGGTATCCGCGCCGGGGCGCGCTTCGTCAACACCACGGTCAACGGCCTCGGCGAGCGGGCCGGCAACGCCGCTCTCGAAGAGGTCGTCATGGCCCTCAAGCATGCCTGCGGGATCGATCCGAAGATCGACACCCGGCGCTTCGTCGAACTGTCACGGCTGGTCGGGCAGGCCAGCTGCCGGCCGGTGCCGGAGTGGAAGGCGGTGGTCGGGGAGCTGGTTTTCGCCGTCGAATCCGGGTTGCATGCCGATGGGGTTCTCAAAAACCCGGGCAACTATGAGGGATTCGACCCCGGGGAGGTCGGGCTCGAGCGGCAGTTTGTGGTCGGCAAGCATTCGGGAACGCACGGACTGCGTCATCGCTTGGCGGCGCTCGGCATTGTGCTGCTGCCGGCAGAGGAGCAGTTTCTGATGAGTAGGGTCCGCCGCCGCAGCCAGGAACTCAAACGACCGCTCAGCGATACCGACCTGCTCGCACTGCTCAACGGAGCCGACCGTGCGGCTTGAACGGCAGCCTGGGATAGAAATCATCGACCGGCCTGACCGGTTCGATTGGCCGTTTTTCGAGGCCTGGGCGGCCGAGGAGGGGTGGCGGGTGCCGCCCTGGGAGCTTTCACTCTACGGCAATGAGCTGGCCGACTGTGCCTTTGTCGGGCGGGGCCGTGACGGCACGCCGCTTGGCTTTGTAACCGTGTGCCGGCACCAGTGTTCGGGCTGGATCGGCAACCTGATCGTCGCTCCTCATCTTCGCGGGGAAGGGGTGGGACGGCGGCTCTTCCGGTACGCGGCAGAGCAGCTTGCTGAGAGCGGTGCGGCCAGCCTCTGGTTGACGGCGTCGGTTGCCGGGCGGTCACTCTACGAGGCGGGCGGATTCCGCGCGGTCGGGAGTATCGAGCGCTGGATCTGGCAGGGGCGTGGCGACTCAACCCTCCCGCTGCCCACCTCTTCCGCCGGCGACCTGCAGAGGCTGGCAAGGGTTGACGAAGCCGCCTGGGGCGATTCTCGGGCCGGGCTGCTGAATCTGCTGGCACGCGGCGGCCGCGTATTGACCGCCAACGGCACCGTGGCTCTGCTGCAGGGTGGAGGCGGTCTGCGCATCCTCGGCCCCTGGCTGTCGGCCGACCTTTGCCCGCGTTCCAACCGGACGGTGCTGGCCGCGGCCATGGCGGCCTGTTCTGGCGGAGAAGAGCTGGCCATAGACCTTATCGGCGGGTCGCCGATACGGATTCTACTCGCTGCCGTGGGCTTCAACCGGGTCGGCTCGACCGTGCTGATGGTGCGAGGCGAGCCGGGTACGGTCAAATTCGGTGAAATCGTGGCTCTGGCCAGCCTTGGGAGCATGGGATGATCTCCCCCTTCAACCTCTGCAACCTGCCGCCCTGGGCGATCGCTTCACGCAGCTTCAACCGCCATCCGCAGGTGCTGGAGATCCAGGGGGTAAGGCACAGTCACCAGCGGCTGTTTGCCGACCTCGACCGGATCGATGCCCGCCTGGACCGCGGTCAGAAGTTCCACGACTACATGGACGTGGTCTTCCAGTTGCACCAGTGGGAGCAGGCCGACACCAGCAGCAGCCGCAAGAGCCTGAAGAACAGCTACCTGCGTTTTCTGCGCGGCTGGATGTTCGACAGCAACTCGCGCGAGGGGGCGGTCCTCAAGGGGTGGGTGGAAAGCCGCCTCGGCCTGCCGCCGACCTTCCACCGCGTGCCGATCGCCGACATCCATGATGACGCCTATCACGCCTACCTGGTCGAGCGCATGCAGGGGGTGGCGCGCACCAGCGCCCTGATGACGCAATTCGATCTGCTTTATGAATTCGTGCAGTGCGAACTGCACCGCAGTCGGCCGGTACCGACCCACCTGCGCCTGTGGCGGGGGATCAACGATTTCGACGACCAGCGCATCGTGGAAAAGCTCGGTGGGCGGCGGCACGTCGTGCGGCTCAACAACCTGGTCTCCTTCACCACCGACTTCGAACGCGCCTGGGAGTTCGGCTCCAAGGTCATGGAGGCCGATGTGCCCCTCCCCAAGGTGTTCTTCTGCGGCGATCTGCTGCCGGCGGCGCTTTTGAAAGGGGAGGGGGAGGTGATGGTGATCGGCGGCGAGTACGAGGTGGAAGTTTTGATCGGGGGCTGATGAAAGACGCCCACTTGAGGCGTTGGGCCTGTCCCTTTGTGAGATGTCAAGTCTTGACGTTGTAAGTTGGTGAAGGGATAGAGCAGGAGATGTCAGCCCTCAGCCCCCAGCCCTCAGTTGCTGAAGTGCTTGCTCGTGCCCGCGGCGCCTTCCTCGGTGTGGCGGTGGGGGACGCGCTGGGGGCGACCACCGAGTTCATGACCCCCTGCGAAATCCGGTCGAGATTCGGGGTGCACCGCAAGATCGTCGGCGGAGGCTGGCTCCACCTCAAGCCCGGCAAGGTTACCGACGATACCGAAATGTCGCTGGCTCTCGCCCGGGCGATCCTGCAGAGCGGGGGGTGGAATCTCAAGGCGGCGGCCGAGGCGTTTCTCGCCTGGATGCGGAGCAAACCGGTCGACATCGGTTCGACGGTGCGGCGCGGCATCCGCGATTACCTGATCAAGGGACAGCTGGAAACGCCGCCCAACGAGTACGATGCCGGGAACGGTGCGGTCATGCGCCTGGTGCCGGTGCCCCTCTTCACGCTCGGGGATCAGGTGCTCATGGCGCAGATTGCCTTGGCTCAGGCGCATCTGACCCACAACCACCCGTTTTCCGACACCGCTTGCGTCACGGTCGGGAAGATGGTGCAGGCCGCGCTGCTTGGCGCCGACCGCTTCGCCCTGTACGGCATCGCCCGCGAACTGGTAGCGCAGCATCCTAACTTCCACTTCAACGATTATCACGGCCGCGCCGATGGCTACGTGGTGGAGACGATGCAGACCGTGTTTCACTTCCTCTTTACTACCGGTTCCTTCGAGGAATGCCTGGTCGGCGTGGTCAACCAGGGGGGAGATGCGGATACCACCGGGGCGATCGCCGGGATGATCGCCGGGGCGCTGTACGGCGAGGCGGCGATCCCCCCGCAGTGGCTGAAAAGGCTCGATCCCGAGGTGCGCCGGGACGTCGAAGAAACGGCGTCGGAGCTGATCCGTCGGGCACCCTGCTTCAGGACAACAGACGAAGGAGACTCCCATGAGTGACAATAAAGACGCGTTTTCTCTCTGGCTCTCGCTGGAACAGGCTGCCGAAATCCTTGGCAGCACCCCCCTCAACGTGCTGATGCACATCAAGCGCGGCCTGCTGGTCGGTGCGGAGCAGGAAGGGGGGTGGCTGGTCGCTTTGGCTTCCTTGACCGCATTGCTCGAAAAGCGTTGCCAGGGTGAGGCGCCAGTTGTGTGCAGCAGCGGTTGCGCCAAAAAGGTCGACGGCTGCGGCAGTTGCGCTTGACCGGGAGGAGCACGCCATGTCCGGCATCGCCATCAGGCCGTCCGATCTCTACTACAAGTATCGTCGCAAGAAGACGACCAGGGAGCTGCCGAAGTTTGCCGGCAAACCCGACCCGCACCCCTTCGACCGCGACGATCTCTACGAGGTCATCCCGATGCTGGAGGCGGTGATGGATGAACTGGGGAGCGTCGACGGCAACGTCCTGCACCGGCTCGAAGAGGTGATGCTCAACGAGATGCCGGCTTTCATCCGGACCCGCGCCGAGGTGTTCGACTGCCTGGTGACGGTGATGCGGGATGAGTTGGGCTCTTAGCGATCACCCCGGGAAGCGCAGCACGATCAACGGAAATTCGCCGCAATCCTCACGCAGGCAGCGATGTGTCGTGGCAATCAACGTGGCCACGTCGATGCCGAGGAAGATCCCTTCGGCCATCGCGAGTTTCTCGCAGCCGGCCGCCGTGAGCGATTCTGCCCCCGGCGGCGAGCCGATCACCCGCTTGAGCTGGGCGGCCGCCAGCTGAATCAGCCCCTGCACAAAAATGCCACAGTTGGTTTCCCGCGCCCCGGCGGCCAGCCAGACCGCCTCCCAGGCTTCATGCGCTTCCCAGAAGTAGCCGTGATTGAACAGGTCGACGCCGTACAGGTACGGTTCGCAGGTTGACCAGTCATCGGCGGTGAATTGCGGCAGATAGTCTTCGTCGTCATGGTAGGAGTGGCCGGCCGGGTCGTTGCGCGGATGGGGGCGTCCCCTGTCGCCCTGGAAGGGGAGGTAGCGATAGGGGGGGAAGGGGCGCCGGCTGTAGCGCGGTGGTACGGAGTCGCTGCCAACAGAGGTGTTGTCCATATCTTCACTATACTATACCTGCCGCTTCCAGCGGCTGCGCCAGACAAAGTTGACAACGTTTAATAAATACGAATAAGTTAGCGAAGTCACAGGGGTGACTTCGCTTTTTGTTTTGCCATGAGGGATGCTCCCCAGTTTGCGGGGAAGCGCTGCCGATGCCGGATGCCGACCATGAAGATTGAATGCCCCTCCTGCCACTTTTCGGCTGAAGTCGATGCCGCGCGCATCCCCGCCCGGGGCGCCAACACCCGCTGCCCGCGCTGTGCCACGGTCTTCCGCGTCACCCCGGGTGCCGCGCCGGTACCGGCTGTTCCCCCCGCCCGGTTCCGCCTCGGCCACGGCCGGGGAGAGATGCTGGCGTGGGTCGCCGCCGGCGATCTCACCGTCGAGCGGCTGCCGCAGGCGCTGCGCCTGGCCGGGGCGCTGCCCGGTCCGAGGGAATGGCGACGTTTCCTCGACGCCGCGGCGCTGTGGCTGGGGGCGCTGCTGCTCGCCGTTGCGGTGATCTTCTTCTTTGCCTACAACTGGCAGGAGCTGGGGCGCTTCACCCGCTTCGGCCTGGTCGAGGTGCTGCTGCTTGTTGCCACCCTCGCCGCCTGGCGGCTCGGCCTGGAGCGGGCCGCCGGCCAGGCCGCGCTCCTGGCGGCCACCCTGCTGGTGGGGGCGCTGCTGGCGCTGGTCGGTCAGACCTACCAGACCGGCGCCGACCCGTGGGAGCTATTTGCCACCTGGGCGCTGTGCATCGTGCCGTGGGTCGCCATCGCCCGCTTCGCCCCCCTGTGGCTGCTCCTCCTCGCTCTGGTCAACCTCGCCGCCGGCTTCTATTACCAGGCCTTTGCCGGCTTCTTCGGTATCCTCTGCTCGCCCAAGGCCCTGTGCTGGGCGCTGGCTGGCATCGATACCGCCGCCCTGGTGGCCTGGGAGCTGGCGGCGGGGCGCGTGGCGTGGCTCGCGGAGCGTTGGGCGCCGCGGCTCGTGGCCAGCGCCGCCCTCGGTTTCACCACCTTGCTGACGACCTGGTCGATCGTCGATCGTGACGGCGGCGATCTGGCGGTCTACGCCGGCTACCTCGCCTGGCTCGGTGTCGGCTACGCGATCTACCGTTTCCGCATCCGTGACCTCTATATGCTGGCCCTGGGGGTGCTGAGCCTGGTCATCGTCATCGCCGTGTACCTCGGCAGGCACCTGCTTGATCACGGGGATTCCGGAGCGTTTCTCCTCATCGGCCTGGTCGTAATCGGGCTGTCAGCCGCCGGCGGCTGGTGGCTGCGCCTAGTGGCGCGGGAGGTGGGGGAGTGAACGCGGCGGCCTGCCGGGAGCTGTGGGGGCGGCTGCGAAGCGCCGGGCTGGTTGCCGGGGAGGTTCCGGAACACTCCGGGTCGCCCTGGTTCGTCCGGGTCATGCTCGGGATTGCCGGCTGGATCGGCGCCTTTTTCCTCATCGGCTTCATCGGTGCGGCCTTCGCGCGGGTGCTGGATAGCGCCGGCACCGCCGCCGTGGTGGCGACGATCTGCAGCGGCGCGGCCTATGCGGTCTTCCGCCTGGCGGCGAAGAACGATTTTGCCGGCCAGTTCGGCCTGGCCACGGGGTTCGCCGGCCAGATCCTCTTCGGGGTCGCCATTTATCAGCACTTCCGTTTCGAAACGAGCCTAGCCCATTTCCTCTTCGCCGGCGTCGAGACGATCCTGACGCTGGTCATGCCCAACTTCATCCACCGGGCCGGCACCACAGTGGTCGCGACCATCACCCTCTCCCTGGGGTGTGCCCAGGCCGGGGTGCACGGCCTTGCCCTCCCCATGGCGGCGAGCGGCTGTGCGCTGGTCTGGCGCAACGAGCTGCGCCTGGCGGCCCGGGCCGAACTGTGGCGGCCGGTCGGCTACGGGCTGGCCCTCGGGACCTTGCAGACCGCGGCCACCCCGTTGCTGCACGGCGATTTGCTCTTTTTCTTCCAGCGCGGCGGTGGAGGCGGCTGGCTGCAGCGTTACGGAACCACGGTGGGGACGGCCCTGGTCGCGGTGGTCTTCCTGGTCGTTGCCGTGCAGATCCTGCGCGAACTGGAGATCGCCTCCGCCAGCCGCGAAGGGCTCGCCATGCTCGGCTGTGCCGCGCTGGTCATGGGGGTTACCTTCCCGGCGCACGGCCTGGCCGCCGCCCTGCTGATCCTGATCCTCGGCTTCGCCGGCGGCAACCGCGTGCTCTTTGGCCTGGGGGTGCTGGCGGTGGCGTCGTTCCTTGGTTATTACTACTACCAGATGCGCGAGACGCTGCTATACAAGGCGCTGGTCCTGGCGGCGAGCGGAGCGGTCCTGCTCGGGGCGCGCTGGGGCTTGCGCCGGCTCTTCCCGGGCCGGGAGGCCCGTCGCCATGCGTAACGGCATCCTTCTCGTCACCGCCGCCGTTGTGCTGGTGCTGGTCAATGTCGGCATCTGGCAGCGGGAGGAGTTGATCACCAGCGGGCGGACGGTGCTCCTCGAGTTGGCGCCGGTCGATCCGCGCTCCTTCATGCAGGGGGACTACATGGCGCTGCGCTTCAAGGTCGCCAACGACGCCTTCCCGCGCGGCACGACCGCCGGGCTGCGGGACGGCTGCCTGGTGCTGGCTGTCGACCCGCGCGACATCGGTACCTTCCGCCGCTTCGCCGACGGAGCGGTAGCCGTCGACGAGGCACTGCTGCGCTACCGCATCCGCAACGGCCAGCCCAAATTCGCCACCAACGCCTTCTTCTTCCAGGAAGGGCAGGGGGAACTCTATCGGATAGCAAAGTTCGGCGAATTCCGGGTGGCCGCCGATGGTGACGCCATCCTCGTCGCCCTGCGCGACGCGAACCTGCAGCCCCTCGGTCCGCGTGCCGGCGGCGGCTGAGTGATCGATTCACCTGTAGTGCGAAGTCTGCGGCGCTGACAGAAACCAAAGCGGCCATTGCGACGGCGCGAGAGGAGGGGGCGAGCATGAAAACCCGCTGTGCCTGGTGCGGTGACAACCCGCTCTACCGGGCTTACCACGACAGCGAGTGGGGAACCCCCTGCCATGACGACCGGCACCTCTTCGAAATGCTCGTCCTGGAGGGGGCGCAGGCCGGGCTGAGCTGGCTGACGATCCTGAAAAAGCGCGACAATTACCGCAAGGCCTTCGACCAGTTCGCCGTCGACAAGGTTGCCGCCTATGGCGAGGCCGATCTCCGGCGCCTGCTCGCCGATCCCGGCATCGTGCGCAACCGCCTCAAGATCGAGGCCGCGATCCGCAACGCCCGCGGCGTGCTGGCCCTCCGGGACGAGTTCGGGACGCTGGAAGCCTTCCTTTGGCGCTTCGTCGACGGCGTTCCGGTCCGCAACGCCTGGCGCACGCTGGCGGAGGTGCCGGCGCGCACCGCGCAGTCCGACGCGCTGAGCCGGGAACTCAGGCGCCGCGGCTTCAACTTCGTCGGCTCGACGATCTGCTACGCGTTCATGCAGGCGGTGGGGATGGTCAACGACCATACCGTCGATTGTTTCCGGTACGGGGAGAGATAGGAGACGGCAGTTCTGGCTGTATCGCGAACCGGTTTCTCTGCCAGACGCAGCGGGCCCGCAACCATCATCGGTTGCGGGCCCGCTGCGTCTGGCTTGTCCGCTCAGTTACGGTTCCAGGGGCGGTTCGGTCAGGGAGATGTTGAGTTCGAGGACTTCGAGCTCGCCGCGTCGATCGATGTTGAGTTTGATCTGGTCCTCGCTGATCGGCACATACTTGCGGACCACGGCGAGAATCTCGCGCTGCATCAGCGGCAGGTAGTCCGGGGTCTGCACCCGGCGCCGCTCGTGGGCGATGATGATCTGCAGCCGTTCCTTGGCCGTGGCTGCCGAGCCTGGGTTGAGACTGCGGAAGAAGTCGAGAAATTTCATGCGGCCCCCCCCAGCAGGCGGGCAAAGAAGCCGCGCTTGGGCACATCGAGGAAACGGTGCGGACGCTCCTCGCCGAGAAAGCGGTCGATGACGTCGAAGTAGGCCTGCCCGGCATCGCTGGCGGTTTCGAGGGTGACCGGAGCCCCCGAGTTGGAGGCAACCAGCACCGCTTTCGATTCCGGGATCACCCCCAGAAAGGGGATGGCCAGAATCTCCTGCACGTCGCTGACGCTCAGCATCTCCCCCTTGTCGACCCGCTGCGGGTCGTAGCGCGTCACCACCAGGTGCTCCTTGACCGGCTCGTGGTCGAGTTCGGCGCGGCGGGTTTTGCTGGCGAGCATGCCGATGATGCGGTCGGAGTCGCGCACCGAGGAGACTTCCGGGTTGGTCACCACCAGCGCCTCGTCGGCGTAGTACATGGCGGTGATCGCCCCTTTTTCGATCCCTGCCGGCGAGTCGCAGATGACGTAGTCGAAGCGTTCCTTGAGTTCGTCGATGATGCGCCCGACCCCGTCGAGGGTCAGCGCTTCCTTGTCCCGGGTCTGCGAAGCCGGCAGGATGGCCAGGTTCTCGACGCGCTTGTCCTTGATCAGCGCCTGGCTCAAGGCGCCTTCGCCGTTGATGACGTTGATCAGGTCGTAGACCACGCGCCGCTCGCAGCCCATGATCAGGTCGAGATTGCGCAGGCCGACATCAAAATCGATGACGACCGTTTTGTAGCCGCGCAGGGCCAGTCCGGTGGCGAAGGCGGCGCTGGTCGTGGTCTTGCCGACCCCGCCTTTGCCGGATGTGACGACGATGACTTTGGACACGGGAGTGCCTCCTGGTAAGGGTGATGAATATGGCGGCCAAGGCCGCTGTCGGTGGCGGTTTATGGTGCCGGGGTGAAGGTGCCGAGGGTGTCGACCCTGAGAGTGTCGCCGTCTTTGGAAACACTTACGCAGGCGCCGCGCTGGTTCGGCGCCAGTTCGTCGAACAGCAGGTATTCGCCGGCGACGGCCACCAGTTCGGGGTGGAACTGCAGGGCGCAGACGCGGGCGCGGGCGTCGCCGTGCAGTCCGGCCAGGGCGCGGCCGCGCAAGGTCCCGTAGACGTGGATGCTGCCGTGGGCGAGCAGTTCCGCACCGGGGTTGACCGCGCCGTGCACGATCAGGTCCCCCTTGGAGACCACACGTTGCCCGGAGCGCACCGTGCCGTTGACAATCCGTGTGGCCGGCGGCGGTGGCGGGGCTTCCCGATCCTGTGCGGCCGGCGATGGGGCGGCCGGTTCCGGTGCGGCGCCTTCCTGGCTGTCACCCGGTTCGCCGGCAACCAGGCCCAATCCGGCGGCCAGAGCGGCCTGCTGCAGGCGTGCGCTGCCGCCGCGCAGGGCGGTCGGCACCAGCCCCAAGGGGCGTACTGCGGCCAGGAGAGGGGCGAATTCCGGCCCCGGGCGGTCTTCGGGGAGGAGGGTGCCGTCGATCAGCAGCGGGGCGTTGCGGAAAAAGCCGGGCATGGCCGCATAGCGGCTCTGCAACTGGGCGACGAGCCGATCGGTATCCTCTTCCAGCAGGTAGAGGACCATCAGCGTCAAGGAGCTTCCCTTGAGCTTGAACAGGCTTTGGGAAGGGGCGGCGGTGTGGTGTGCGGTGGTCATGGGCTCCGGGGACTCGCTACAGGATGAACAGCCGGCAGAGGGGGGCTTTATACACCCGAACGGCGTTGGGCTCAAGGGCAATTGCACATTGCGAGTGCCGTTTCCGCGGGCGGAATTAATCCGTTGCGGCCGGCAGCCCGTGCGAGCCGATGGGATCTCTGCCCACCCTGTCCGCACCGTCTGGTCAAATATTGGGCACGCTCTCCTGGCAATCTCCCCGGTTTGTCTTTGCCAAAGAAAAGAACCGCACCTGTTTTGCTGCATTTCTGAACTTGGCACGCCCCATGCTTTCATGAGAGGCGTACGCGACGGCACACTGTAGTGCCGGTGGCGACGGCAGGCAAAGATGCCCGTTCGGTCGAGCGACCGGCGGGTTTTTTTATTTTCAGACAAGCGCCCCGCCACGACGGCGGAGCAGGGCAGTGTGGCCCCATCCGGATGGTCCGGGTGGGGCTTTTTTTGTGGCGAATCAACGGGGATGCCGCCTCAACGAATGAACCGGTCACAAAAACCACCGCAGGAAAAGGAGAAAAGTCATGGCCAAGAAAATTCGTCAGATCGCAATCTACGGCAAGGGCGGCATCGGCAAATCCACCACCACCCAGAACACCGTCGCCGGCCTCGCCACCCTCGGCAACCAGGTGATGATCGTCGGCTGCGATCCGAAAGCCGATTCCACCCGCCTGATCCTCCATGCTAAGGCCCAGGCCACGGTTATGGATCTGGTCCGCGAGCGCGGCACCGTCGAGGACCTGGAGCTGGAGGACGTCCTCAAGACAGGCTTCGGCGACGTGCGCTGCGTCGAGTCGGGCGGTCCGGAGCCGGGGGTCGGCTGCGCCGGCCGCGGCGTCATCACCGCCATCAACTTCCTGGAAGAAGAGGGCGCCTACACCGAGGACCTCGACTTCGTCTTCTACGACGTCCTCGGCGACGTCGTCTGCGGTGGCTTCGCCATGCCGATCCGCGAGAACAAGGCTGAGGAGATCTACATCGTCTGCTCCGGCGAGATGATGGCCATGTACGCGGCCAACAACATCGCCAAGGGGATCCTGAAGTACGCTTCCAGCGGCAACGTCCGCCTCGGCGGGCTGATCTGCAACAGCCGCAACACCGACCGCGAGCAGGACCTGATCGAGGCGTTGGCGAAGAAACTCGGCACCCAGATGATCCACTTCGTTCCCCGCGACAACCAGGTGCAGCGCGCCGAACTGCGGCGCATGACCGTCATCGAGTACTCCCCCGAGCACAAGCAGGCCAACGAATACCGCACGCTGGCGCAGAAGATCGCCGACAACAAGATGCTGGTCGTGCCGACCCCGCTGGAGATGGAGGAGCTCGAGGAGTTGCTGATGGAGTTCGGAATTATGGAAGTGGAAGATGAGTCGATCGTCGGCAAAGCCGAGAGCGCGGCGTAGAAACGTCAGGAGTGAGGCGTGAGGAGTGAGGAGAAAAACCTTCACGCCTACGGTTCCTGCAGATGAAGACATGGCTTGTGAGAAGTCAGGTTTGAGAGCTGTTGCGCCTCACACCTCACTCATCACCCCTCACGAGGAGTTTGAAAATGTCCGAAAAAATAGAGAAAAAAACCGTCGCCGGGATCACCAAGGAATCGACCCAGGCGATGATCGACGAGGTCCTCGCGGTCTATCCGGAAAAGAGCCGCAAGAAGCGCGCTCCGCACCTGGCCCCCAATGACCAGCTCTCCGGCAAGACCTGCGTCAAGTCCAACAAGAAGACCGTTCCTGGCGTCATGTCCGCCCGCGGCTGTGCCTACGCCGGCGCCAAAGGGGTCGTCTGGGGGCCGATCCGCGACATGGTCCACGTCTCGCACGGCCCGGTCGGCTGCGGCTGGTACAGCTGGGGAACCCGCCGCAACCTGATGAGTGGCAAACTTGGCGTCGACCAGTTCGGCATGCAGTTCACCTCCGATTTCCAGGAGAAGGACATCGTCTATGGTGGCGACAAGAAGCTCAAGGTTCTTCTCAACGAAGCCAAGGAACTCTTCCCTTTAGCCAAGGGAATTTCCGTGCTCTCCGAGTGCCCGGTCGGCCTGATCGGCGACGACATCAACTCTGTGGCCAAGCAGACCAGCAAGGAACTGGACATCCCGATCATTCCCTGCAACTGCGAAGGTTTCCGCGGCGTCTCCCAGTCGCTGGGGCACCACATCAGCAACGACACGATCCGCGACTACATCATCGAAACCCGCGAGTTCGCCGAGCCGATCGGTCCGTACGACATCGCCCTGATCGGCGAGTACAACATCGGTGGCGACGCCTGGTCGACCAAGCCGCTGCTGGAAGAGTGCGGCTTCAACGTCAAGGCGGTGTGGACCGGCGACGGCGAGATGGAGCGGATTGCCGCCACCCACCAGGTGCGCCTCAACGTCATCCACTGCTACCGTTCCATGAACTACATGTGCAAGGTCATGGAAGAGAAATACGGCATTCCCTGGATCGAGCTGAACTTCTTCGGCCCGACCAAGATCCGCGAGTCGCTGCGCGCCTTGGCGGCCCTGTTCGACGACACCATCAAGGAAAAGGTGGAAGCGGTCATCGCCAAGTACGACGCCGAAATGCAAAAAGTCATCGAGGAGTACAAGCCGCGACTGGACGGCAAGAGCGTAATGCTCTACGTCGGCGGCCTGCGCCCGCGTCACACTATCGGCGCCTACGAGGATCTGGGGATGACCTGCGTCGGCAGCGGCTACGAGTTCGCCCACTCCGACGACTATGACCGGACCGCCCCGGAGATGCCCGAGGCCACGGTGGTCTACGACGACGCCTCGGAACTGGAGATGGAGCATTTCGCCCATGTGCTCAAGCCCGACTTGGTCGCCTCGGGGATCAAGGAAAAGTACCTGTTCCAGAAGATGGGGCTGCCGTTCCGGCAGATGCACAGCTGGGATTATTCGGGGCCATATCACGGCTACAAGGGGTTCCCGATCTTCGCCCGCGATATCGATATGGCGATCAATAGTCCCACTTGGAAACTCGTGAAATCACCGTTTTAGTGGGTGGCGTCCGTTTTTGCGCCAGCTCGGCGTTGGCCTGCGGTCTCTCCTTGTGCGGCGTAGCTGCCGCTACGCCTCCGCGGGAGCCCTTGGCCGCCACCGATCTGACATCAAAATCGAACGCCAAGCGGGAGCTTGGAATACGACCATTACCAACCTGAACGAGGAATTTTTCGTGAGAACAAGGAAGGCAAGCGGTGACGCGGAGGCGTACCGGAAGGTACGTCGCACAAGGAACCGCGCAGGCTGACGCAGTTGTCGCGGAAAAGGACCGTTCCCCGAAGGAGATACGACAATGGCTAACAATCTTGGACTGGCTGTCAAACCGGTCACCACGACTCCGCTCGAAGAGGTCGAGCGGGTCGCCAACTGGATCAACACCGAAGAATACAAGGAGCTCAACTTCAAGCGCGAGGCGCTGGTGGTCATGCCGCCCCACGCCTGCCAGCCGCTCGGCGCGGAACTGGTGGCCCATGCCTTCGAAGGGTCGCTGCCGTTCGTGCACGGTTCCCAGGGGTGCGCCTCCTACTACCGCTCGACGCTGAACCGCCACTTCCGCGAGCCGGCGCCGGCGGTTTCCGACGCCATGACCGAGGACGGCGCAGTGTTCGGTGGGCAGAACAACCTGCACGAGGGGCTGGAGAACGCCATCGCCCTGTACAAGCCGAAGATGATCCCGATCTTCACCTCGTGCATGCCGGAGATCATCGGCGACGACCTCACCGCCTTCATCAAGAACGCCCGCGGCAAGGGGTTGGTGCCGGACAACATCCCGACGCCGTACGCCAATACGCCGAGCTTCAACGGCTCTCACATCCACGGCTACGACGTCATGCTGCTGTCGATCCTGCAGACCCTGACTGATGGCAAGAAGATGGACGGGCGCTGCACCGGCAAGGTCAATCTGATCCCCGGCTTCGACGCCAACACCGGCAACTTCCGCGAATACAAGCGGATCTTCGAAGCGTTCGGCGTCCCCTGCACGATCCTCGGCGACATCTCCGACGTCTTCGACTCGCCGCTGGACGGCACTTACCGGATCTATCCGGGCGGCACCCCGCTGGTTGATGCCGGCGATTCGGTCAACGGCAAGGCGACCATCAACCTCGGCCCCTACTCGGCGACCAAAACCTTCGCCTGGGTCAAGGACAACTATGCCGGCAAGCATCAGACCCTGCCGATGCCGCTGGGGGTCGCCCGCACCGACGCCTTCCTGATGGCCATCTCGGAATTGACCGGCAAGCCGGTTCCCGACAGCCTCAAGGCAGAACGCGGTCGGGCGGTGGACGCCATGACCGACGCCCACCAGTACATGCACGGCAAGAAGTTCGCCCTCTACGGCGATCCCGACCAGTTGATCGGCACCGTCGCCTTCCTGCTGGAGATGGGGGCGATCCCCCACCACATCCTCTGCAGCAAGGGGAGCAAGAAGGTCCAGAAGGAGATCCAGGAGCTTCTCGACACGTCGATGTACGGCAAGTCCGGAACGATCTACATGGGCAAGGATCTCTGGCATCTGCGCAGCCTGCTGATGACCGACCCGGTCGATGCCCTGATCGGTGACACCCACGGCAAGTTCATCGCCCGCGATGCCAAGATCCCGTTGTTCCGCTTCGGTTTCCCGATCATGGACCGCGTCAATCTGCACCGCAGCCCGATCATCGGCTATCAGGGGGCGATCAACATGGTGACGACGATCTGCAACACCTTCATCGACATCGTCGATCAGACGTGTGAGGACCGGTTCTTCGAGATGATGAGGTAGATTTGCGGCTGGGAGCGGCCCTTTTCCGCCAGCTCGGCGTCAGCCAGCGAAATCCCTTGTGCGGCGTAGCGCCGCTACGCCTCCGCGTGATTTCCCGGCTTCCTTGATCTGACGAAAAATTGCTCGCTCCCAGTCCGCAAATCAAAGGTACGGTTGGGTGCCCCCTGATGATCAAAACCAGACGCTTGGAAATCGTCACCGACAGCACCCTCTCGAAAGGAGCATTTATGAAAGTCGCCTTTGCCAGCACCGACAAGGTGCATATCGACGAGCATTTCGGCCAGGCCGAAGCGTTCTGCCTCTGGAACATCGGCCCCGATGCAGCGGCGTTCTGCGGTGTGGTCCAGGTGAAGCCCGACACGGAAGCCGGCCACAGCGACGACAAGATCGAAGCGCGCGCCGCCGCGCTGGCCGACTGCGCCCTGGTTTACGTTGCCGAAATCGGCGGGCCGGCGGCAGCCCGGTTGGTGGCGAAGAGGATACACCCGATTAAAAGCAAGGATCAGGAGCCGATTACCGTCGTCGTTGAGAAACTGCAGGAAGTCTTGCGCAACAACCCGCCGCCGTGGCTGAAGAAAGCCATGCTGAAGGGTGAGCGGGTCATGTAGGGGCGGTTCGCGAACCGCCCCTACGGGAAATCAATGAAACCAACCCAAGGAGATACCGCCATGGCATTTTTGACCGGACTGACCAAGGGGAAAACCGAATGGACCCCGACCTTCATCGAAAGCATCGACCATGAAAAATGCATCGGCTGCGGCCGTTGCTACAAAGTCTGCTCGCGCAGCGTCTTCGCCCCCGAAGACCTCGAGGACGGAGAGAGCGAATCGACCCGCATGGTCATGAGCATTGCCAACGATGCCAAGTGCATTGGTTGTGCCGCCTGCGCGGTGACGTGCTCGAAAAAAGCCTTCACGCTCAAACCGCTGGCGGTTTGAAAGGAGTCTGCCATGCTTATCGCCGTCGCATCCAAATCCGGCACCGAGATTGACCAGCACTTCGGCCATGCCGAGCGCTTCCTGATCTATGACTGCGCCGCCGGCAAGCCGCAGCTGCTCAGAGAAGTGCCGGTGGAAAAATACTGTTCTTTTGATCCCGACCATGCCTTCCGCAAGCCGCAGTTCCAGGCGATTGTCGAGGCGCTGGCCGGCTGCCGGGTGGTGGTCACCGCCATGATCGGCGATTACCCGCGCCAGGAGTTGGAGAAGGCCGGGATGGTGCATGTCATCGCCACCGGGCCGATCGAGCCGGCGCTGCTGGCGGCGCACGGGCAGGTGTGCGGGTGCGGATGTGTCTGTCAGGGGAAGAAACAGTGCTGAGTAGCGAGTGAAAGGAGCAACTCGATGGCCAGCGGCTGCCCGATGATGACGATGAAAGCGGCAAGCGAGCACCCCTGCTTCGGCGGCGACCACAGCAAGGCCGGGCGCATCCACCTGCCGGTGGCGCCGGGGTGCAACATCAAGTGCGGTTTCTGCGAGCGCAAGTTCGACTGCGCCAACGAGAGCCGCCCCGGCGTGACCAGCCGGGTCCTCACCCCCGAGCAGGCCGTCGAGCGGGTGCGATTGGTCAAACTGCACATGGAACGCCAGGGCGGGGCACAGCTCAAAGTCGTCGGCATCGCCGGACCTGGCGACCCGCTCGCCAACCCGAAGACCTTCGAAACGTTCCGCCTGGTGCGGGAAGCCTTCCCGGAGATGACCCTGTGCCTCTCCACCAACGGCCTGCGTTTGCCGGAGATGGTCGATACGCTCAAGGGTCTCGACCTGCACAGCCTGACCGTGACGATCAACGCCCTGACGGCGGAGACCGGCGCCAAGGTCTACGAGTGGATCAAACTCGACGGGCGCAGGCTGGACGGGGAGGAGGCCGCGGTGCTGCTGCTGGAGCGGCAGCTGGAAGGGGTGCGCCTGGCGGCGGCGGCCGGGCTGCTGGTCAAGGTCAACCACGTCTACATCCCCGGTGTCAACGATCACGAAACCCTCGACCTGGCGGTGAAGGTGCGCGGCCTCGGGGCGCAGATGATGAACATCATCCCGGTGATCCCCATCGGCCTGTTCCGGGATGTCGAGCCGCCGTCCGCCGCGCTCATGGAGATGGTGCGCAACCAGGCCGAGCTGATCCTCTCCCAGGCCCGCCACTGCAAGCAGTGCCGCGCCGACGCCGCCGGGGTGGTGGGGCAGGATCTCGATCTCGAAGCGCTCTCAAGGGTTGCATCTTAACTATAGGAAACTTGGAAGGACTTGTGCCATGACTCTACTGATCCCGCTGCTGCTGCGATTGACGACGTTGTTCGAACGTGGCCGGGTGGTGGAACTCCCTCCGGCGGAAGATACCGAGGAGCGCGAGGAACCGTTGGTCGAATAATACGCAGAAAGTTGACTCTCCCGTTGTGGAGAGTCCTTTTGGCCCGGCGTTATGCAGGTCGCTGCATAACGCCGGCAGGGACGAAGATGACAGATGAAAGTTTCCGGGGCATTGACCATCGAACATAGCGGGGTCGAATTTCTCGGCGGCCGGCGCATCGCCCTGCTGGCAGAACTCGACGAGTGCGGCTCGATCACCCGTGCGGCAAAAGCAGTCGGCATGAGCTACCGGGCAGCCTGGGCTGAGATCGATGTCATGAACAATCTGGCACCAACGCCTTTGGTCGAGAGGGTTGCCGGAGGAGTTGGTGGCGGCGGAACCTGGCTGACGACAGCCGGGAAGCAGTTGCTGGTTAGGGTGAGTGCCATGCGCCGGGAGCATGCCCGTCTTTTGAGTGAAATTGACAGAATTTTCGCAGATGGCGGCGAAACTTACAACCTGCTAAGGAGAATTGACATGAAGTTGAGTGCACGCAATCAATGGTACGGAACAATCATGGCAATGACACCTGGAACCGTCAACACCGTGGTTGAGATGACTCTAAAAGGCGGCGATGTGCTGACCGCCGTGATCACCCGGGAAAGTGCCGAAGCTCTGGGGCTGACTGCCGGCAATGAGGTTATGGCCCTGGTTAAGGCCTCGTCGGTCATCATCGCCACGGATCTCGCCGGTGCTCACCTGTCGGCGCGGAACCAGTTAGCCGGCACGATTTCGCGCCTGAACGAGGGGCCGGTCAGTTGTGATGTGACGATCGAGCTTGCGGGAGGCAGCCTGGTCAGTGCCACGGTGACCGCCGTCGCTGCCGCGGAACTCGGCCTCAAGGTCGGTCAGCCGGCCTGGGCGATCATCAAGGCGTCGAGCATTATCCTCGGCGTGGCCTGAACCTATAGCGATCAAGGAGCCAGTCATGAAAAACTTTATTGCCCCCTTTGTCACGTTGCTGCTGCTCTTTACTCTCTCCCTGCCGGCCTTCGCCGGCGAAGTCAATCTGGCGATCGCCGCCAGCCTCAAGGAGGTTGTCACCGAGCTGAGCGCTGGCTATGCCAAGGAGCATCCGGGGACCAGCTTCGTCCCCAACTTCGGCGCCTCCGGGGCGCTGGCCAAGCAGATCGAAAGCGGCGCGCCGGCGGACCTGTTCATCGCCGCCAACCAGGAGTGGATGGACTACCTGAATGGCAAGCAGCTGATTGCCGCGGAGACGATCGGCCCCTTCGCCTACAACAGCCTGGTCTTTGCCGGCGCCCCCGGCAAGGCGGCGTCCTTGCAGGATCTGGCCAAGCTCGACAAGATCGCCATCGGCAGCCCGAAGAGCGTCCCGGCCGGCGCCTATGCCACGGAAGCGATAAGCAAGGCGGGTCTTACCGCGGCGTTGGAAGCGAAGCTGGTCATGGCCAAGGACGTGCGCGAATGCCTGATGTACGCCGAGCGCGGCGAGGTCGACGGCGCCTTCGTCTACAAGACCGACGCGCTCATGTCCAAGGCCGTTGGCATCCTGTTCACGGTTCCCCAGGAGCTTTACCCGCGCGTCACCTATCCGCTGGCTCTGACCGCCGCCGGTGCGAAAAATACCGATGCCGCCGGGTTTCTCGCCTACCTGAAGGGGCCGGGCGGCAGCGCGGTGCTGGAAAAGTATGGCTTCGCCACCCGCTGACAGCTTGGGGGTGATCTCAAGATTGTCATGATAACTCTCGCCCCCACCGATCTGGTCGCTATCCGCCTCTCCCTGCAGGTCGGCGTGGCGGCGACCGTACTGGCACTCCCTTTGGGGTTTGCCGTCGCCTGGCTGCTGACCTTCATGCCGTTCCGGGGGAAGGTCCTGCTGGAGGTGCTGGTCAACCTCCCCCTGACCCTGCCGCCGGTGGTGGTCGGCTACCTCCTGCTCCTGCTCCTTGGTAAGCACGGCTGGCTTGGCGGGGTGCTCGACACCTTCGGCATCCGCATCATCTTCACCCTGAAGGCGGCGGTCATCGCCTCGATCGTGGTCGGCTTCCCGCTGCTGGTCCGCTCGTTGCGCATCAGCATGGAGGCGATCGACCGGCAGTTGCTGCAGGCCGCCCGCTCCCTCGGTGCACCGTGGTACGATGTGATCTTCAGCGTCGTTCTACCGCTCTCCGTGCCGGGGTTGGCCGCCGGGGCGCTGCTGATGTTCGCCCGCAGCCTCGGCGAGTTCGGCGCCACCATCATCGTGGCCGGCAATATCCCCGGCCGCACCCAGACCATCCCCCTGGCCATCTACGACTATGCCGCCACGCCGGGGAGCGAACCGTTCGCCCTGGCCCTGTGCCTGGTGTCGTTGACCATCTCCGTGATCGTCCTCCTCATCCACGAGGGGCTGGGCAAACGCCTGAGCGGGAGGCGCTGACATGGAGCTTGCGGTCCAGGCGCGGAAGCATTTCCCGGAATTTTCTCTCGATGTCGATTTCACCGTCGCCGGCAGCCGCATCGGTATCTTCGGTCCGTCGGGGAGCGGCAAGTCGACCCTGTTCGGCCTGCTGGCCGGACTGGTCCGGCCGGACGCCGGCTCGATCCGCCTCGACGGCGACACGCTCTTCGACAGTGCGCGCGGCATCGACCTGCCGCCGGAGCGACGGCGCATCGGCGTGGTCTTCCAGCAGGCCCATCTCTTCCCGCATCTGTCGGTGCAGGGGAACCTCCTTTACGGCTGGAAGCGCCTTCCCCCGGGGGAACGACGCATTGATCCGCAGACGCTGATCGAGGTGCTCCATCTCGAAGCGCTGCTGCAGCGCCAGGTGACCACCCTCTCCGGCGGCGAGCGCCAGCGGGTGACGCTGGGACGGGCGGTGCTCGCCTGCCCGCGCCTGCTGATCATGGACGAACCGCTGACCGGTCTCGACGACACCCTCAAATTCCAGATCATCCCCTACCTCAACAAAGTCGGCGCGGAATTCGCCGTCCCGTTCCTGTTCATCTCGCACGATGTGCAGGAGATGCGGCTGCTGACCGATAGGGTGCTGGAATTTGCCAACGGCTGCCTGGCCGGCGAATCGACCCCGGAGGCGCTGGCCCGTCGCCGCCTCGACGGCGGGCGCACCGGCTATCTCAACCTGCTGCGCCTCGACGAGCCGCGCCCGGTCGACGGCCTGTGGAGCCTGCGCTGGGGAGCGCACCGGCTGGTCATGGCCGAGCCGGGCAATCCGGGTGGCGAGACGATGGTGGAACTGGCGGCCAAGGACGTGACCCTGTTCAAGCGCCATCCGGAGGCGAGCAGTGCCCGTAACCTGCTGGCCTGTCGGGTCACCGGCCTGTTCGCGGTCGGCAACCGGGTCGGCGTGGAGCTGGTCTGTGGCGACCGCACCCTTGTTGCCCAGGTGGTCTCCGATGCCGCCCGCGAACTGGGGCTGGCGGTTGGTGTCGAGGTGGTGGCGGCGATCAAGGCCTCGGCGTTCCGGCGGCTGTTTTGACAGAGCGGAATCGGCTTGTTCACCTGCCCGTCACAGCCATAATCAAGGCCATATCCCTGGTACCGGTAGTCGCCGGGGGGAAGATGCTGGTGATCTGATCCTGCTGTCACTGCCTCGCACAATTGTTTTTTGGAAGGAATCGCCATGTCCCTGCCGGATCTTCCCGGCGGGGACGTGCTCGTTTATTCATCACCTGCTGATAATTTTTTGAATTCCGCCCAATCGTTCTCCCCCTAACTTATCTAAATGGCTAGAGTTTTTTTCTGAAAATGCTGGCATGCCTTGTGCTGTATGCCAAAAGCATGACCGACTCGCTGTCCAACGACCAACTTTCCCCCGCCGTTGCCGGGGAGGCCTTTGCCGAGCACCTGACGCACCAGGAGCGGCTTGCCGAACTTGGCCGACTGGCTGCCAGCATCGCCCATGAAATCAACAACCCTCTTTCGGTCATCGTTTATGCCATGGAGCTCATGCTGCGCGATGCCGAGCTGACTGCCTTTCAAAAAGAGATGGCGGAGCGCATCGAGCAGGAAATCGTGCGGCTGCGTACCCTGACCGGCGGCCTGCTGTCGTTTTCCAGCGATCGCAAGAAACTGCGGCGCTTGGTCAACCTCAACGAATTGATCGAGGAACTCGTTGGCCTGCTGCGTTTCGAACTGCAGAGACACGCTGTTCGCCTGGAAACGGAATTTGCCGAACTGCCGCTGGTGGCCATCGATCCGACCCAGTTCAAGCAGGTCATTATCAATCTGGTGCTCAACGCAGGGCAGGCGATCACCGGGGCAGGGGTGGTAACGCTGCGTACCCGCGGGCTTCCGGGCGAGGTTGTTCTTGAAGTCAGTGATAACGGCCCGGGGGTTCCGAGGGCGCTGCGCGAGCGGATCTTTACCCCGTTTTTCACGACCAAGCCTGAAGGGGAGGGGACCGGACTCGGGTTGTATATCTGCAGCAACATTATCACCGGGCACGGTGGGACGATCACGGTGGAGGATGCTCCCGGGGGTGGGGCGAGTTTTTCGATCAGGCTGCCTGTTCCGTGAACATCAACCCGACAGCAAGTTGCATAAAAAATAAACACATCAACTTGCCAGGTGTCGGGATTTTTTCGCAACATAATGTAATTAAACGATAATTTCGTTTGGCACGGCAGGTGCTAATGTAAATGGACAAGCGCTCGGCGCAGCCTTGACTGGCCCGACGCTGATGCAATAACCGACAGAATGACCGGCGGGACAACGACGTCCCGATTCAGGTAAACAGGCGATGGCGCCTCCTTCTCCCGCTCCCGGGAGGAAGAGGCGCCATTTTCATTTGCACCACAAACAAGGAGACAGCCATGAAAAAAGTCGAGTGCATCATCAAGCCGTTCAAACTGGATGACGTCAAGAATGCCGTCACCGCCTTGGGGATCACCGGGATGACGGTCAGCGAGGTTCGCGGTTTCGGTCGCCAGAAGGGACACACCGAGTTGTATCGCGGCGCCGAATACCAGGTCGATTTCCTGCCGAAGATCCGCATCGATCTGGTGGTTCAAGACGACCAGGTTCCGGCGCTGGTCGAGGCCATTCGCCGTGAAGCCTGTACCGGTCGCATCGGCGACGGCAAGATTTTCGTTTACGACGTTGAGCAGTCGATCCGGATCCGCACCGGCGAAACCGGCGCCGAATCCCTCTGATTCGCAGAATTATCAAACCCAAAGGAGATTGACCATGAAGAAGTTTCGCCTCCCCCTGTTGACCGGTCTGCTGGCGGCCATTCCGGCCCTGGCTCTGGCCGAAGGCGCGCCGGCGTTCGATACCGGCGACACCGCCTGGATGCTGGTTTCCTCGGCCCTGGTCCTGCTCATGATCCCGGGACTGGCCCTATTCTACGGCGGCATGGTGCGCGCCAAGAACGTCCTCTCCACCTTCATGCACTCCTTTATCGCCATGGGAATCGTCGGCGTGCAATGGGCGGTAATCGGCTATTCGCTGGCTTTTGGCCCGGATATGGGCAACGGCCTGCTCGGCGATTTCAGCAAGACCATGCTCAACGGCCTGATCAGCTTTACCGACGGCACGCCGGTCTACACCATCTTCCAGAACGTGGCCGACCAGGGTGGCATCCCCGAGTACGTCTTTGCCATGTACCAGTGCATGTTCGCCATGATCACCGTGGCCCTGATCTCCGGGGCGGTGGCCGAACGCATCAAGTTCTCCGCCTGGTGCCTGTTCGTCCTGCTGTGGACCACCCTGGTCTACGATCCGCTGGCCCACTGGGTGTGGATGGTTGATGGCTGGCTGTTCAAGAAGGGCGCCCTCGATTTCGCTGGTGGGACGGTCGTCCATCTCTCCTCCGGGATCTCGGCACTGGCGGTCTTGTTCTTCCTTGGCAAGCGCCATGGCTACCCCACCGACCGCATGGCGCCGCACAGCCTGCCGCTGACCATGCTCGGCGTCGGCCTGCTCTGGTTCGGCTGGTACGGTTTCAATGCGGGCAGCGCCGTGGTCGGGATCAATACCGTCCATGCGGCGGGCGGCTTGGCCGGCCTGGCCCTGACCACCACCACCATCGCCCCGGCAGCGGCCGGCCTCTCCTGGATGTTTGCCGAGTGGATGCACCGTGGCAAGCCGTCGGCCCTCGGCTTCGGCTCCGGCGTGGTCGCCGGTCTGGTGGTGATCACCCCGGCTGCTGGTTTCGTGCAGCCGGGAGCGTCCCTGATCATGGGGATCCTGGCCGGTCTGGTCTGCTATGGCGGCATCCTGCTCAAGGCCAAACTCAAGTACGACGACTCTCTGGATGCCTTCGGCGTGCACGGCATCGGCGGCACCTTCGGCGCCCTGGTGACCGGTGTGTTCGCAACGGTCGGCGCCACCGGTCTGCTCTCCGGCAATATGGACCAGTTCATCACCCAGGTGATCGCGGTCGTAGCTGCCGGCGCCTACGCGGTCATCGTCACCCTGATCATCGCCTTCGTGCTGCACAAGACCATTGGCCTGCGCGCGGAGAAGGAAGACGAGATCATGGGTCTCGACCAGACCCAGCATTCGGAAAGCGCCTACAACAGCTGATTAATGTCAATTTACCCGGCTGGCCGGGAGTTCCGGCCAGCCAACTTTCAACTCAATGAGGAGACTGGACATGAAGAAACTGAGCTTAATCCTTGCAGCACTGGTTTTCACCGCCACTTTCGTGGCTTCCCCGGCCCTGGCGGCCATCGAAGTGACCGGCAGTGCCTATGTCGGCATGTTCGACAAGTATCTGTGGCGCGGCTACGACCTGAGCGGCAGCGAAGCGGTAGTACAGGGTGGTGCCAACCTCAGCACCAAGGGCTTTACCCTGAGCTACTGGACCAACGTGCAGGCCAGCAGCGACGAGGGGGCGGGTCTGACCGCCGGCGAGGCGAGCGAGACCGATATCACCATCGACTACACCTATGCCATCAACGACAAGCTCTCGGTCAGTGTCGGCAACATCTACTACATGCTGGATGAGCCGCTGGTCAACACCAACGAACTGTACTTGGGACTCACCGTCAACACTCTTCTGACCCCCAGTTTCAAGGTCTATTATGACTGGGATGAAGCCGAGGAAGACGGTCTTTTCTACACGGCGTCGATCAGCCACTCGATTCCGGTCGGCGACAAGGTGACCCTCGGTTTGGGCGCTCTGGTCAGCTATAATCAGGAGAGCGATTATTCGATTCCCTGGATCGATCCGGTAACCGGCGAGAACGAGAGCTACAGTGACTGGCACAACTATGAACTGAGCGCCAAGGCCGATATCAAATTGACCGACCAGATCATCATAACGCCGTCTTTCACCTTCTCCTCGCCGATCAGCGACGAGGCCAAGGATGCGATCGACAGCGAGACCGTCGGTGGTCTGACGGTGACGATGACCTTCTGAATCTACCAGAAATTATTTTTCGTCAGCTTTGCCTCCTGACGATCCGGCCGCCATCTCCGTTCACGGATGGCGGCCTTTTTTTGCAAACAAAGGTGTCGCGCTAAGATGTTAAGGCATAAAGGGAAGCGTTGCTTTTTCGACGGCGCCGACTTTGCCGGGTAGTCCCGACGTCGGGAGAACGATGGATGAATTGGCCTTTGGTGTGCCTGCCGGCGCTTGGCCTGCGGGCATCTTGACAATCAAGAGCGTGTGTCTTACATATGAAAAACAGTGCAGATGACGTAAATATCGCAGTGGCGGCCGGCCTTCCCAAGAACCCTCCCCGGAGAGATGTCTCCACGGGGGGGGCACCCCGCGCAAAGGGTAACGGCGGATCGGTGCCGCTCAACGAATCGCCTCGGAAAATATTTTCTTTGCGAGGCGGGTTTCCCTGAGGGCACGATCGTCTATGCCGCCTGTACGCTCTGCCGACCCGTCCGAATCCCCCAAAGACATTCACCTGCTCGTCGTCGAGGATTCCGCCGCCGCCGTCGAGCTGATCCATACCGCGCTTGCCGCGCATGGTGCGGGCATCAGGCTCACGGTATGCCGCAGTCTGGCCGAAGCCAGGAGCTTTCTGGCCACGGCGCTGCCGGATCTGGCGCTGGTCGACCTGGTGCTCCCCGACGGTAGCGGTTTCGAACTGTTCCCTCCCAATCGAGAAGACGTTCCCTTCCCCATTGTCATCATGACCGGCCAGGGTGACGAGGTCACGGCGGTCGACGCCATGAAGGCCGGAGCGGTCGACTACCTGGTCAAGTCCTCGGCCTTCCTTGCCGACATCCCGGCCGTAATTGCCAGGGCCCTGCGCACCTGGCATTACATTGAGGAGCGGCGGCAGGCTGCCCGGGCCTTGCAGGCCAGCGAGGAGCGTTTTCGTGCCGTCTATGAGACGGCCCCCCTGGCGTTTGTCCTCTGGGACCTGGATGGGCGCGTGCAGGACTGGAACCGCCAGTCCGAGCGGCTTTTCGGTTGGCGGCGCGAAGAAGTGCTGGGTCGGAGATGGATGGACTTTCTGATTCCCGAGGCGGTTCGCCCGACGGTGGCCATGGTTGTCAGCAGCCTGCTGCAGGGGGATGTGCCCAACCGTTCCGTCAATGAAAATCTCACCCGGGATGGCAGGGTCATTACCTGCGACTGGAACAATTCGATCCTGCGAGACGGTTTTGGAGCCATCGTCGGCTTCATGTCCCTGGCGCTGGACATCACCGAACGCATCCGTGCCGAGGCCGCCCTGCGGGAGAGCGAGGAGCGCTTCCGGACCGTATTCAATTCGGCCGCTGCCGGGATGTTCATCATCTCTCCCGGGGGGGAGATCCTCCAGGTCAATCCGGCGCTCTGCGCCTTCTGCGGCTACAGTGCGGAGGAATTGACCGCACTCACCATCTTCGATATCACCCAGCCCGATGACCGGGAGCAAACGGTTGATCACTACCGGCGGATTGCGGCCGGTGAACAGTCGGTCGTCAACTACGAGAAGCGCTACCTGTGCAAGGACGGACGGGTTCTCTGGGGGCATGCCTCGGTGGCCTGCGTGACCGACGCGGCGAAGAAGCCTCTCTACAGTGTCGGCCTGGTCCAGGATATTACCGAAAGCAAGCGCATGGAGGAGCAACTCCGCGCCGCCAACCGGGATCTCGATGCCTTCGTGCATACCGTCTCTCACGATCTGCGCAATCCTCTTACGCCGATCATCGGCTATGCCGATTTTCTCGATAACACCTGCGGAGAGCAACTCAACAAACAGGCACGCGCTGCCCTTAACGAAATTATCAACCAGGCGCAGCGCATGATTAGTCTGCTCGAAGATCTGCTGAGCCTCTCAAAGCTCGGTTGCCTGCCCTCTCCGGCACAGATGGTTTCCTGTCGGGAGGTGGTGCAGGAAGTTCAGGTGGGGCTGGCCGGGAGCTTGGCGGAGTGCGGGGCCGAGTTTCGGGTCGGCTCACTGCCTGACGTCTACATCCCGCCGAGCCTCCTGCAGCAGCTGTTCGACAACCTGATCGGCAATGCCGTGCGCTACGCCGGCCCTCTCGGCGGCTGCATCGAGGTCGGCGGCGAGCGCCGTGGCGAGCGGGTGCTCCTGTATGTGCGCGACCACGGCCCGGGGATCGACCCGGCGGAACGAGAGCTGATCTTCGACTTGTTCTATCGCGGCAGTGTGGGGAAAAAGCAGCGCGGGACCGGTGTCGGTCTGGCCACCGTCCAGAAAATTGCCGGCCTCTACGGAGGGCGCGCCTGGGTGGAGGAGACTCCCGGCGGCGGCAGCACCTTTTTTGTCGAGATGATCGATGCCTTGCGCGACTCGCCCGCAAGTCATGCCGCTCCCCGGTTCTGACCAGCGCTTAGCGACCGAATTCCTTCCCGATGCTAGCATTCCTGTTGGCCAACGGCTATCCGGCCCTGTTTCTTCTCAGTTTCCTGGCGGCGACGCTGTTTCCCCTTGGGTCCGAATGGCTTCTGGTCGCCCTGATTGCCGGTGGTTTTGAGCCGCTGCCGGTTGTTGCGGTGGCCTCGGCCGGCAATGTCCTCGGGGCCTGCAGCAGCTACGCCATCGGTTGCTATGGAAGTGCCTTCCTGGCGACGCGGCTGCTGCGCATGGATGAGGGCGAACGTGCCCGTGCCGAGCGGTTTTTCACCCGTTACGGCAGTTGGAGTCTGCTGCTGAGCTGGCTGCCTGTGATCGGCGATCCGCTGTGCCTGGTGGCGGGGATGCTGCGGGTCGGCGTCGGCCGTTTCGTCCTGCTGGTTCTGACCGGAAAGGTCGCACGCTATGCCCTGGTCGCCTGGGCGACTGTCGAGGGGAAAGCGCTCTTCATCTAGTTTCGATCTGCGCAGTGCATGGCATTCGTCCGCGCGCTTTATTGAGTGCAGTTGTTGACTTTCAATTGAGTACCGGCACATCCAGGATGTTGGCAGTCGCGCAGGTTACCTAGAGTGAAATAATCAAGGGGAGAGCGGGTATGGGGGGCTGGTTCACGGTGCCCCCTCAGGCCGGCGTGATCTTCCCCACCGGCGCCAGGTAGACGGTGAATTCGTCCCGGCCGTCGACGCCAAGCAGTTCGTCCATCAGTTCCTGGTGGTAGGCGGCGATGGCGCAGGTCCCCGCATTGATGGCGGCACAGGCCAGATAGAGGTTCTGGCAGAGATGGCCGGCATCCATGAGCATCACCCGGTGGGCGGCCAGGCCGTAGCGCCACTCGCTGCGATAGGGGAGGGCGGTCCAGGCGAAGGTCACCGGAGCTGTCGCGACGAAGTGTTGCCCGAGGGTGGCCGGGACGAGTTTGCCCGCCAGCTGTTCGCCCGCCCGCTCCAGAACCAGAGCGTGCTCAACCGGCAGGTAGCGGTAGAGCCCCCCCTCCAATCCCTCCACGTGCGTCACCAGCAGATACGATTCGAAGGGGTGCCGGCAGCCGGCCGACGGCACGGTGCGCAGGGCATGCCCGGCATCGAGGACTTCCCTCACCCCCTGGGTGGCCCAGAGGAGGAAGGCGAGTTCGCCCAACTGCAGGGGCATCTCAAGATAATGCCGGTGACTCCGTCTCGCGGCGATGGCCGCGACCAGGTTTTTCCCGGCAAAGGCCGCGAAGGCCTCCGCGGTTGGCAGGGGGATAAGC
>Ga0209725_1000024_pt1 | contig 86460 bp, 86 predicted proteins | sample I18A1metaG_FD_184145 | JGI IMG/M metagenome (GOLD analysis project Ga0209725, IMG submission 184145) | Lake sediment bacterial and archeal communities from Gulf of Boni, Indonesia to study Microbial Dark Matter (Phase II) - ​I18A1 metaG... | ecosystem: Environmental > Aquatic > Freshwater > Lake...
CCCCGGGAGTAATTGGCTCGTCTCCTCTGAGAGTCCCCATCGACGAGGAGGATTGGTTCTCCGCCGTCGTCCCTTCCCATCCTGGGCCCGCAGCAGGGTCCAAGGGCGCGGCTGTTCGCCGATTAAAGGGGAATGCGAGATGGGTTTAGACCGTCGCGAGACAGGTCGGACTCTACCTGCTGGAAGTGCTGGTCGCCTGAGGGGAAGGCGCCCCTAGTACGAGAGGAACGGGGTATCGCAGCCACTAGTTTACCGGTTGTCCGACAGGGCACTGCCGGGCAGCCACGCTGTCGAGGATAAGGGCTGAAAGCATCTAAGCCCGAAGCCTCTCCCGAAAATAGGCGGCCAATCTAACCCAAGACACTTGGAAACAGGCGTCAGGGTTGGACGAGGGCTCCCATAGAAGATGGGTTTGATGGAGCAGGCGTGTGCGCACGAAGACTTCGGTCGACGTGTTTAGCGCGCTGCCCCCAATCGCTCAAGGTGCTGAACTGAAAAAGGAACCTACACTCGGGCGTAATCTCAGAGGCTTATGCAGGGTGCGAAACGCAACCATTCCATTGTTCCGTCGGAAGCTGAAAGAGAAAGATCACTAGCTAAGTAATCCTCAATTTGTCTTCGGCAATAACTCTAACCCAAATTCTGGCGCGCGTTGCAGTTCTATCGAGTAAGCTTGGGTTAGAAGCTGAAGAATGCGGAAGTACCATTCGCCGAGCCGACGTGATTATAGCGGCAATCTCCACCAATAACGGTAACGGTGCAGCATTATACACATTGGATATGAAACACTTTAGCCCTATCGCCAGACTAGGCCTAAAACTGTTCACTTGAAAGGACAGCTGCCGTTGAAGAATTGAATGCCTGGGGGAATGAATTGCCATCAAGCCTCTGGTCTAGATTCGATGGCTTTGTTATGACGCGAAAGTTCAGTAGTTGATCATTCCGGTACGGCAGCAATTTTGCGATTCAATGTAAACATTGAAATATGTAAACATTGACAATGCGCCCACGGGACTCGGTTGACCACAACGGTTACGGTTGATGACGACGTTAGGAGGAAACTGAAGAAGTTGGCGGCTGTCTTAGATGTTACGCAAGGAGAAGTCATCGAACGCGCTCTTCGCCTCTACGAGGACCAAGTGTTGCATCGGGAGTCGAGGAGTAAGACAGCGCGAAAGGTTCTTGATGCCCTGACGGAGGCGTCATCGAAGGTAAGGCGATCTGACCCCGAGTGGGCCCGAGTCTCAAGAACGATAGAGAATGCGGCCAGATCGATTGAAGAATTCGCTGGTGCAAGATGGGGCAAGGAGTTCTGAAGATAGGCTTAGACAGCGCTGTCTTCGGCAACAGACGTTTTCTCGAGTGGTTGCGTTACACGGCAAGGTTCGATGTTCATGCATCCGTTATCGTCTACGTTGAAACCCTTCTTTGGTACAAGAATCTGGGCCTTACGAGTAAAGATTTGCAGGATGAACTGCTGAAGCTCAGAGCATCCATAAGGGACATCAATCAGGAAGTAGCCGACAAGGCCACCGATAATGCGCTCAAGCATGGAAGAGAGTTCCCATTCAGGCATCACGCACGCGACTACATCATAGGGTCGACCGCGCAGCTAGAAAAGGCGACCCTGATTACGTACAAGATTCATCACTTTGAATGGCTAACAAAGGAGGCCGTACGCGTCAAAACCCCGGAGGATTTCGTAGCCGAGAAGCTATGAACTACAAACGATGCAGCGTTCAATTCTTACTTCGCGGAACTTCTGTAGTTCAATGTCCTTCCAGGGCCCCTCAATTCAGTCTCATCTCACCGCTGATTAAGCCCACTTCAAACTTCGAAGAATGAGATCGGTATGTGGTGGGCCTGGCCGGATTCGAACCGGCGACCCCACGATGTCCGAGCTACCACCTATCAGTCGTGTGCTCCAGCCAGGCTGAGCTACAGGCCCTCGCGACGGGAGTGTGTGTGCCTTCTGCTTTAAGTAATTCCGTTAGGGACGTTGGCTCAGATTTCTCATCGATTTCAATTCGAAATCTAGGGTGCCACCGCAACTAGTCCAAGGTGGAGTGAACCGGGAAATTTTCAGGAGTAGTTGCGAATCAATTCATGGAGCCGAGTGTTCGGGATTCTCTCGAAGATGAGTGTTGTGTAATTTCCGTTCATAGAAATCATACATCAGTATAATTAGCATATACTGCGAGCTCTTCTTTGCTTACGGGAGTCGAAGACCAAGTGTTCGAAGTTAGGTTTCACGGGAGAGCGGGTCAAGGCATCTTGACGGCCAGCCGACTATTCGCCCAAGCCGCGATACTCGACGGAAAGTACGCACAAGCCTTCCCTGACTTCGGTCCAGAACGACTCGGCTCTCCTGTAACCGCCTTCGCTCGAATCGATGATCAACCCATCGAGATCAGAAGCCAAGTTTACACACCAAACTCTGTGGCTGTCTTCGAGGACAGCCTATTGACCAAAGTCCCTGTCACGAAAGGCCTAGTGTCCAAAGGGCAACTGGTTGTAAACACTGCAGAAGTCTCCTCTGATCTCAGACGCCTTGGCGACGAAGCTGGGGCAGAAGTTTTCATCGTCAATGCTTCGCGGATAGCAACCGACCTGATAGGTACACCGACAGTCAGCACCGTCATGCTCGGAGCTTTGGCGAGCGCGTCAGGCATTGTGAGTATGGAATCACTGGAATCTGCCGTGAGACAACGTTTCCACGGGGATCTGGGTGAAGTCAACGCGAAAATGGTGACGCAGGGTTTCAAGGAGGTCAACCGGGTTTGACAACTCCCAGAAAACCGGGATGGCGAGAGCTAGCTCCCGCCGCCATAGTAACTGAACCTCGATCCGCAAGACAATTTCTAACAGGGGATTGGCGCACTAGGAAACCCGTCTTGGACGAATCAAAGTGCACAAACTGTCTATTCTGCTGGATCTGGTGTCCCGAACCAGCAATTCTCAGGACACCGAAGAAGGTTTCCTTTGATTACAATTACTGCAAAGGCTGCGGCATCTGCGCTGTCGAATGTCCTGTTCAAGCCATCAAAATGATGGAGGAGTTCTAGAATTGCTGAATACGAAATCCCAACTCGTCCCGATGACTGGTTCGGAGGCAATCGCCCAAGCAGTAAAGCAGTCTAACGTAGATTTCGTGTCCGCCTATCCAATCACTCCCCAGACCATAATCGTAGAGCGAATAAGCGATCTCGTCGCAAATGGCGAAACCAAAGCGTCTTTCATTAACGTAGAATCAGAGCATTCCGCGCTCTCTGCCTGTGTGGGTGCAAGTCTAGCTGGAGGGCGAGCGTTCACAGCTACATCGAGTCAAGGACTTGCGCTCATGCATGAAGTGATGTATCTCACGTCGGGTCTACGCTGTCCCATAGTAATGTCCGTTGCAAACAGGGCGCTTTCAGCACCAATCAATATCCACGGCGATCATTCTGACATCATGGGCTCACGTGACTCAGGATGGATTCAACTCTATGTTGAAAACGCTCAGGAAGCCTACGACTGGGTCATCCAAGCGTATCGCATTGCGGAGGACGAACGCGTCTCGTTACCTTTCACAGTCAACATGGATGGATATGTCGTAACTCATTCAGTTGAGCCAATATCACTACTTGAGGATACGACTGTAAACGAGTTTCTACCGCCAAGGAAAGCTCGTTTCACACTCGATACTGGTAGTCCCATCACTTTTGGCACGCTAACTTTGCCTGACTACTATTTCGAGTTCAAGAGGCAGCAGGAGGAGGCCATGCGGGTAGTTCCAGAAGTCTTTGGTGAGATTACGAAAGACTTCACTGAGATTTCGGGCCGTCGATACGAGCCAATCTCGGCTTATGGACTTGAGAATGCCCGCGTCGCGATAATATCTTTGGGCAGCGCGTCTGGGACGATTCGCTGGGTTGCTAGGAAGCTACGCAAACAAGGCCTACCTGTCGGCGCAGCAAGACTCTCACTCTTTCGCCCGTTTCCACACCAAGAGATTGGAAGATTACTTGAGCATCTCGACATCGTAATAGTCTTGGATCGAGCACTCAGCCCAGGAGCCCACTGCGGACCTCTCGCGAGCAGTATCGTATGTTCTCTATACAACCGATCAGAGCAACCGAGGGTATTGGATGTAGTTTACGGACTTGGAGGTCGCGATCTATCGCCTGAGAACGTCGAGCAGATCTTCCGTACAGGACTTGAGGCTGCACCGAAGCCTATCGGTCTTGAGATGGAGTTTACGGGAGTGCGCGAGTAGATGGTGACATTAAAGGGACTTCAAACAGAAGAGCTCTACGGGCCGGGACACCGCCTCTGCGCCGGATGCGGGGCGGCCATCACAGCTAGAATGACGCTTAAATCTCTTAAGCGACCAGCAATCGCCGTCAACGCGACAGGATGCCTCGAGGTAGCCACAACCATCTATCCCTACACAGCTTGGGGTATTCCATGGGTTCACGGCCTATTCGAGAACGCCGCCGCCATCGCAAGCGGCATCGAGACCTATCTGAAATCCAAGAATGGCAGCAAACTGGATACAGACATACTGGTCTTTGGAGGTGACGGGGGAACATTCGACATTGGACTGCAGGCCCTCTCAGGAGCGCTTGAAAGAAGGCATGATTTCGTTTACATCTGTTACGATAACGAAGCCTACATGAATTGTCTGCCCGGAGACACCTTTGTAATGACGGAAAACGGTGCGAAAAGGGTCGACGAAGTGCAACTTGGTGAAAAGTTATACGCGTTCGACAAGGCCACAAACGGCCTCATATTAAGGAAATGCTCAGGCCTCTTCGATAACGGCATAAGGCCTGTTCATGAAATTGCGACTTTGCATCATCTCATCAGGTCAACACCTAATCACCCATTTCTAGTCGTGAAGAGACACGGGAGAGGCAGGGAGCGCGAGCTACGCTGGAAGACACTATCAGAACTCAGGCTTGGAGATGAGATAGTAGTTCTGAAGAGGCTCAACGAGGACGGCTCCTTCAAATTCAATTTCTCACCCGTCACGAAAAACCACTATAAGGTTCACAAACTCAACGAAATCAAGTTACCAAAGCAATCCAGTCCTGAACTACTCGAGTACTTAGGTCTCTTTGTCGGAGATGGTTGGACGCGATCTCAAAGAGGTGAAGTCGGCTTCGCGATTCCTGAAGGATCAACCCGGAAAAGGCTGCTCCAACTATACACAAAACTGTTCGGGAATAGCGGCATCGGCCACACCGACCGATACTATGTGTACTTCAACTCTGTTAACTTGGCAGGGTTCATTGAGTCAATGGGCTTTGGAAGGGGAGCTAGGAACAAGACAATACCAGCATGGATTTTCACACTCCCGAACGAGGAAAAAGAGGCCTTCGTAGAAGGTCTACTGCTCTCGGATGGTTACAAGTATGGCAAAAGCTACAGGTACGTCTCAAGCAGTTCCGAACTCCTAAGAAAGTTAAGGCTACTGCTTCAGACAATGAACTACCGAGTTGGAAAGATCATCTGGCAAACGGCGAAGAAAGGTAAAGCGTTCCCGCACAGGACTTTGCTTGAAGACACAAAGTACGGCTGCCTTTGCTTCAGCAGAAAGAGGGACTGGAATCTCGAGAAGTATAGGAACCAATATCGATATCAAGACCCTCTGATCGAAAGCGACAATTTCGCAGTGGAGACAGTACGACACGCGCAACACATTGGAAAAATCAGGACTTACGACCTGAGGGTCGAGAAGGATCACAACTTCATAGCTGAAGGCGTGGTCGTTCACAACACGGGGGTGCAACGTTCCGGTGCGACTCCAGAAGGAGCTTGGACAACGACTACTCCCGTAGGCGTCGCCTCGCCCGGGAAGATCGGGCCCAAGAAGGATCTCATCGCCTTCGCCCTTGCTCACAGGATTGATTATGTGGCCACCGTATGCGCAGCCTACTGGAACGACTTCATCACGAAAGTTCAGAAAGCGGCTGATGTCGAAGGTCCAGCACTTCTTCATATCCTTTCCCCCTGCCCACTAGGCTGGCGTTTCCCTACGGATCAAACGATCCAGATGGGCAAACTGGCGGTTCAGACGAGATATTTTCCGCTGTACGAGGTTGAGAAAGGAAAATACAAGCTGAGCGCAAATCCCCATCCCAAGCCCCTTGACGAATTCTTGAAGAAGCAAGGTCGATTCAGCCATCTCTTCCAACCCCAGTACGCCTACGAACTCGACGCCCTGCGCAATCAAGTCGAACAAAGATGGGTGGCTCTCCAAGAGCTCTGCCAAGGAAGGCATCCTACATGGTGAGAGAATCAGACCGGGCATGGGAGTGGAGGTGAACGGCTCGAAGACCATTGGAAGATGTGCCGAATGCCGCGATAGCTATGGAAACGACTGTGCCCAATGCACGATCTGTGGAGCGAGCGCATACGACATCTGCCCTCACTGCCCACCAAGTCTCATCTTGGGCGGCTAGCTCATCCTTCACTTCAATCGACTATCGTTTTCCCGTGTTCGGGGAAAACGGTGCCACGTGAGCGTTCCGCTTCTAACTTGCCGAATTGACTTGATGAACCGTTTTAAATTGATGGCGCTTTTTCTAGTGGGCGAAGGGCCGGTAGTTCAGCCTGGCATACCTTGACCTCCTTCGGGGCCAAAGAACGCCCGGTTCGCATTGATACTGAGGAAAACCGGGAGGCCGCGGGTTCAAATCCCGCCCGGTCCACCAACCTTGCCCATGAGGGAACGCTTAGATCCACTTGGATCTAACCTGAGGAATATTCGCAAAGTGTGGCGAATCAGTTACGCATACAGATTTCCTGATTGCTGCACTCGCAGCGATCAGACTATCGGCCATCGGTATTTCCTCTCTTCTTCGGACTCTGATGGCATGTTTTAGCTGTGCGCCTCTGATGGCTATCGATTCATCGACGGGAACCACGGTAAACTCATTTTTGATTCGCGAAACCCTTGTGTCTGCAGTTTCTCTGCCCTCCCTTTCGAGTGAGAGCTTGTAGATTTCGAAGAGGGTTATGGCTGATACCAACCTCGTATCGTACTTGCGCATTAGGTCCAACAGTCGTCCTGTTACTCGCGGGTCAGGCGTCGCGAAGAAATGAACGAAGAAGCGTGTTTCGAAGAGGGCCCTAGACATTTTCGTTTCTCAATTCCTCGAGGCGTTGCAACATCTCTTGAGCGGTCCAGCATTTTGAGGCCGACCCAGCTAGCTCCTTGAAGCTGCCCGCTTCTACCGTTGGCCTCAGCAGAATGCCCTCGGAATTCGCCAAGAACTCAAGCTTTGCACCCTCCGATATGCCGTAATGTTTCCTCAGCGAGCTGGGGATAGTGACTTGGCCCTTGGACGTTACCCTCCCTGACAGGCTGTAGGCGCGAGCGTCGCTCGCCCGACTGACAGAACTCTTCGGAGGGCGAGCCAATTCTTACCAAGTCCCTTACTTGGTAAGAAGTATCTCCTTACATTTCAACCTTTGCTGGCTGACCGTATCCTTGGAAGGTCGAGGCCAGAGAATGTCCGGTTCGCATTCGTCACAAGGAATATCGGAAAATCGCGGGTTCGAATCCCGCCCGGTCCACCATTGAACATAACATCAGGCTGAGAAGATCCAAGAGCGTCTTTGAATAAGAAGAGCGGTAGAGCGTGTCCTACTGGTCAACCATACAGCATCTCAACGGCCTTACATGGCAGCCGTATCTGAGGACCAGGTGTGATTCGACCTCGTTGTGCCAGAGGACGTAGTCATCTATCGATTTGAATTGGCACCGTTTCTGCTCGCAGAGGTTGTAGAAGCGTTCCAGTTTGCTGTTACTCTCCCGCGAAAATCGGCGAATGAATGCGATCCCACTACGAATGTTGTGGACTGTTAAGACAATCATGACGCCGCAGGACGCGAGTCCTTCCGACGACTTCCGGCTCTCAGAAACCCGCCTTCGTTCGGCCTTCAAGCGAGTCAGAAACGCATCGTAGGTGAGTATCTTTGCTCTGTTGAGCTCCTATGAGAGAAGTCTCTGGCACTTCGAGCAAGCCCGTGCGAGAACAGAGATAGCTTGCCAGCGTGGGCAGCTCCCGCTTTCACCGGAGTACTTTGGAGTCGCCACCGCCAGATGACTCTCCCCTCAGCCCTCTGCTCGCACAAGAAAAGTCGCTCTCAGCGCTGTTGAACCGGTTATACGTAATCTTTATGTGATCTTTACGTAGAGCTTCGAGAGTGGTGCTGCGCGCTTGGTGAATCTGACCGTTTCCATGTCCGCAGAGACCCTCAGGAAGCTCAGGAGAGCGATTAGGGAACGGTACGGTTCGCGTCGCGGGGCCTTGTCGGGATTAGTGGAGGAGGCCATCCTCCAGGCGCTAGGGAGATTCGAAACACCAGCCCCGACGGAAAGATTTCGTGCCTTGAAAGGCGATAAAGTTGTGGCTGAGGCAGATAGCCTGGAGCAGCTCGCTTCGAGACTGAAAGACCTAAAGGTTGATTCAAGGTCTGTTAGGATAATTTCTTTGGTTCCTCTCGCTGCTGTCGCGCGGGCTGGCTTTCGCGCGAGAAAGGCTTGAGCGCTTTTCTGAATCTTACGCCGATAGTTCGGATCGTTCTGGAGAACCCTTTCTGTAGAATGCTGTATCCCCCGGATGGATCCGTGGTGGCGACGATCGACAGCGGTTACGAAGGCTTCTTGACGATCCCGATGAACGTTTTCGAAGAGCTTCGTCTCGATGAACTTCAGCAAAGCAGCAGAACTCTTGTGCTGGCCAATGGTGAAATCTTGACCTCTAAGGGTACCTACGCAACCCTCAGATTGCCGCACCTTTCAGCTAAATTGGACGGTTTCGTCGAGACCTATCGGGGTCTCGATGAGATTATCCTAGGTGTGCAAGCCTTATCGCACTTCAATGTGACCTTCGATTACTGCTCGAGAACAGTGAGTCTACGGACCTGCCCCTGACCAGCATGAATGAATTCACACCAAACCAAAATTCACAGAGCCGTCTGCCGAATCAAGATCCAGAACGTAGAACCCTAGCGTCTTCTGGCTCAGAGACGGTTGAACAATTGCAGTATCGCAGTTCTAATCATTTGCTCGGCTTGTTCATCGTCCTACGGCCATTGAACCAAGAAGCGATTTATCGACTCGACATGTGAGCGGGATACTTGGTGTTCTTTCCCAGAGTCTACATCAAAGCGCGCGCTTTGATGTAGCCACATCCCTCAGAACCGGTGCTGCAGATCGAGTATTTCAGCGGGACAGACAAGGAACCCGGCCTGTAATCTGATCACTGCCAATGGCCGCATTTGGGTTCTTGCAATATTGCATCCCTAACGACGCGTCCGATCGGAACCCGGCCTCCCTGCCCACATCGTATTGCGGAAGGTACTTCCTTTCCTTGGCGGTCGATACGGTATAGCAGTTACCTAGGGCTAGCGCCCTCTCGCGTCTGATCTCAGCAGCATTGCCGTACAACCTCCCCGCGCTAAGTTGATGTAGTTCGAGCAGAGGTCGAGACTGGAAGGCTGCTTCCGCCTGAGGATCACAGGTGCAAGGGTAGGAGACGTACGAGTACCCGTAGGACAGCAAGCGAGGCTCCAAGAACTGAATTGAAGGTGGTGATCTGAACCTAGGGTTCAGTGTACGCCCGGTCCACCATACTTAACGCTTCTTGTTCCCGAGTTTTGGCCGTTTCTTGCCCGAACGATTCGGATCTGAGCCCTGGGGGTTTTCGGGTCTGCGAGATTTCCTAGCCGGTACAAACCTTCACAATCTCACTCCAAAACGCTCGGCTCGAACCTGTAGGAATGAAGTGACTTTCGTCCTGGGCGCTGTGGCTTTAGCGCTTTGTGTTCATGAGTTCCTCTATTCTGCCCAGAGTGTGGCGTCTGAGGTTCTCGTCCCTCTGCCCAAGCACAGCGGACATGTTCTTTTTCATCCCATGCGTGTCTCCGAGTCTTGCTGCCATTGACAGCGTGTAGAAAACATCTCTGAAGAAACGACACTACCGCTCGCATGGTGTGATTGCAGGACCAGTAGGGGTAGGCAATGCGATCGTGGATAGCGTTGCGATCTCTGACGGATCTGCTCAGTCCTCCGTCAGGTTAAGGCGAAATCAGGCGCCAGTCACTAACGATGCTGCTTGCAACCGCGTAGTGCAAGCCGAAAACAGGAAAGGAAGAGGGAATTAGTCTTACTTCCTCTTTCTTTGTCCAACTACGTAAGCTCCAACCACTGCGACGCCTAGCACGGCGAACAACGTCAGCCAGGGCAGGGCGACGAGAAACTGGTTGACTGATACTATGTCTCCGCCGACAGGAGCTGGTGGAGCCTCTGCAGGGTTGAGGGCTACCCCCACCTCAACCCAATCGGTTTGAACGGCTACGGTTGCAGGGAAGGTCGTGGGGGAAGACACACCGGATGTGGCATACTCAGCGTGTGACTTGGACGTCCCCGAGGGAGCAGGTGAGAGAGTAAACCCGGCCCCAGCCGTAGCTGATACAGAACCCGTTCCTATTATTCCGAGAAGAAAGGCGCCGCTCAGGAAAGCAACAGAGGATGTGGACATTGAAGTCCCACCCCCACTACCGGTACCTGTTCCTGCCCCGGTGGTCGTCACTCCCGAGACCTCATAAATGTAGACAACTTCTTCAGACGGGTCCTCAGTGGCGGAGAAAGTCACTGTTACCGTATCCGATCCACTCGAAGAAAGAGGTGCAACGTAAATGTAGACACTCTTCACATATGCTGTCGCCGACACAGCTTGAGCAAACGTTGAACCCTTGGAATCACTGACAGAGTCCACCGTACCGTCAGTGACCACACCTACCACTATGACATTTCCACTCGCAACGCTGCTTGGGAACGAGACCACGACAGGTGGAGCTCCCTCGCAGCCAACATCAGAACAGCCAGCGCTATTCTGCTGGATTAGAGTTGCTGCGGCATGGACGGGTAATGGCTGAAAAGCTAACAGTACCGCGAATATGATCGCAAGTTGGAACGCAACCTCAACCTTCTCACGGACCAATTGCGGGCCCCTACCACATAGTAGGTTTCTCTGCTGTGTATAAAACGGTTTGTCTTGAATTGTTTTCACGTCCGCCATGGCGGTTGAGAACGTGATAGGCGGCAAACGCGCAAGCCTGAGGCACCTGCTGATCCGCAGCTATGAGCCGCCTAAGGAGCCGGTCTGCACAACGATCTTCATGCATCTCTGTAAGAAGACTAGTTCGCAGGACGGCGCAACGAAGTACCTATCGCTATTGGAGGATGGAAACTCTGTCGAAAGCGTGTTCTTGGAGCATCGCGACAAACCGTGCCTCTCGACTCAAGTAGGATGCGTGTAGCGACAGCAAGCGGACTCAGCGGCTCTCGTCGTGACCGCAAGCCGTTCAGTGATCTCTCTAGTGCTCATAGGCTTCCCGTCACTCATCAGACTGAGAAGATTATCTTTGGTTGCGAAGGGTCGGCTCACCGGGCGCCCTCCTAGCGTCGTATGTCATATCTTGTGAACCCGACTCAACCCCGAGACGGACACGCAGCTCTCGGGTGCGGGCTTCCACGCCAGGATGGAAATAGCCCGGTCCACCGGTCTAGCGAGGTTGGCCAGCAGCTCTCTCTTTAGGCTGTCTCTCACTGCCGTGCCCAGAGGCGTATCTCCTCTTGGCGTGACCCCTGATTTGAACACCAGCTTGAGATTCGATACTTGACGCGAATCGAGCACAGAGATTAGAGGCGAGAGCTAGGTGACCTAGTCGCGTATTAGTTCGTCAAGTAACTCTAATGTCCCCTGGGCTCCTGCTTTTCTACGAAGTGCTTTGAGACTAACATCGGTGGACTGTAAGATGGCTCTGATGTCTTGTTTATCGATCGCTGCTCTTTCGGGCTGAATTGTCGTTTTGATCGTTCTAAGCTTCGCCAGTAGAAGTGACTCAGCGCTCTGATGATATGTACGGTCCTGGGATCGATCCGGCTTCTCTCTCCAATCTGTCAGCGAGAACCTGCGGCGCAGTGTGGAGATCAGCTCCTTCTCGGTCATTTTGGAGTTATGCTGTCGCACACCGTCAGCGCAGACTTGGGTCACGACATTTGTCATGTTGATCGCAATCCTCACTTTCTCTTCAGGTTTCAGATTGTTCGCTGACAACAACGGGTTACTCTCTTGCATTGCTTGATAAGTCCCTTTAACATGCTCGATTGGTTGACGCAACACCTAACATCCGATCCACCTCAGGGCAGAGGCCAACAAAAGTGGCGAAAATCTGTTCACTAGAAGAGTGAGTCTACTCAGCGGGGCATCTCAAGTTGTGCGTTTTCACGGGCAAAGTAGATACGAGCTGCGTCCCATATCTGTAATAGACATGAACTCGCTGTAGCCCAAAGCTCGCAGTAGGTCCACGCATTTTTCTCTTGAATCTCTGACAACGGATGTATGCAGTTCCAATAGCACTCTGGGATGATATCTGCTGAGAGTGCGCCTTGCTCCCGCGAGTATGGGAAGCTCGAAGCCCTGCGTGTCTATCTTGACCAAGTCAACTTCGGGGATGTCGTAGGAATCGAGCCTCTTCACTTTCACCTTCCTTCCACCACTCTTGGTGACGTGGCTTCTAGCACCTCTGTCTTGGAAAGAAACGAAACCCTCCGTTTCACCAAGGGCTTCTGCGTGGACTCTGGCACGCAGATTGTTCATCCTCAGGTTTTCCATGAGGCCAAATCTGTTGTAGGGGTTCGGCTCCCATGCATGTACTTTCATCCCCTCTCTACTGGCTCTAACGGCGTATCTTCCAACATGAGAGCCGATGTCGAGGAACACCTCGCCGTTTCTAAATTGATTGGCCATCAACTTCGTAACTAATGGCTCGTGTTTTTCAGAGAAGGCCGTGTAATCATCCGTTCTTGGTCTCCACAGCCATGTTAGGCCATCTCTCTCGACTGTGATCGTTTTCGGCAGATAGTCACTAGATGGTCCTCCAAAGATTCTCCCCATTGCCAGAGCTACGAGCAAAACAGGGATTTCCCAAGCGATGAATCCGAAACCTCCTAGCTTGATTCGCATGTCTGCTCCGGCCTAGGTGAGAAGCAACGTGTCCACTGAGGTCTGCATAAGGGCTGGCCCCGTTATAGTCGGGGATTAGTTGCGCCTAATGAGACGCGCGACGATCCGAGGACGAGTCCCTCGCTGTCCGGCTCTTGAACGCATCTCCTCTTGAGATCAGGTAGGAGGGCGGGTGGGCTTACAGAATGCCCTAGGTAGGATCGAGCCACAAGTAGGGTAGCTAGGTACCCCGTTCCGTAGCTGAAATGAAGAATTGCGTACATTAGGGCGAGTGGGCCGATCAATCTCAGTTCGATCGATGCTCCAGTCGCTAACGCACTTCCTAAACAACTCAGGAAGTAGCCCAACAAGATCGCTACGAGGACTTGTGGCGAGTGGCCTTTTAGGATAAGAGAGCCAAGCCAAGCCAGAGCTACCAGCACAAGCAAAGAGGGAACGACGTGAACCGGGTTGAAGGATCTTGGATGCTTTAGTGTAGCAATGCCACGTGCCAAACCGAAGAGGAACATATGACGGACGAACTTAGTAATAGAACGAACTTCACGGTGATAGACCGTCGTATCCGGTGTGTACAGAAGCCGGTATCCCGCCTCCTTCAGCCGTAAGTTGAACTCCAAGTCCTCGCCCATAGGCTTCATGGACTCATCGAAACCCCCGACGGCATCGAAAACCTCACGTCTGTAAGCTGTGAATGCTATGCTCAAGAGGAATCTCTCGGAATTGTGTTGACGATAGGTCGATGCAATTCCACCGAGGTAAGTGGAGAGAGCTAGTCGAGCAACTCTCGCGAAACAGGGCTCATCAGTCGGCATCTCATGCGTGCATCCCACTCCAGCCAAGGTTGGATGCGCCATCAAGAGTTTCGAAACGAGAGTACTGAGGAGGGACTCTGAGGCTATCGCGTGGCCTGAGAAGTTCACTATGACGGACCCTTTGCTGTGGACTAGAGCAAAGTTCCTAGCAGATGGCGTTCCTACACTCTGATTGATGAATAGCTGGATCCGCGTGTCATTCTTGGCCAGAGCTCGCACAATTTCACTTGTGCTGTCTCTGCTGTGGTCATCGACAACTAGGATCTCAAAGCGATCGCGATCATAGTCTTGCGAGAGGAGAGAGAGAAGTGATTCGCCAATGTACAAACGCTCATTCCTGACAGGTACGAGCACGGAGACGAACGGAGGGAAAGAAGAGGCGGATGGAGGCGACTCGCCATGCCACAAGTCACTGCCTCGAACTGAAATCAATTGAGATTCGCCGTTACTGTGGAATGAATCTTTTCAGCTATACCGCGCTCAGCGGTGTTCCACCATGTTCTTTCGGTTTCACGGCAACGCATGCGAAAGCCTTGCTCGGGTGGAAGGTAGCCCACGTAGCCGTTCGCATATCCTATCACGACCATGCGCTGGCAGGTCTGCCTAGCCATGTCGAGACCTGTCTCGACGAATAACTCACCGGGAACTGCAACAATGACCCAATCACCGATATCGATTAACTGAATTTGGATTTTTCCCAAATCACTGAGGGGAATCATGCAGCTCCTTGCTTTCAACCGAGGCGCCACATGTCTCGAATTGCTTCTCATAGCTCGGAGAGCTTCATCAGCGAGAGAGCGGCCCAACTGCTCAACCTCATCTGTCGTTCCATCACAGCCATACCCCCAACAGGTCTGAGGATTAATATTCCCCCCCGCGCCGTTCGTAAAGAGTGTGACGAACCCTTGGCCGAGGCACTGTTCCATTCTCGTTGCCATCGCGGAGGGATAGTCGCCTGAGATTACTCGACTTCGTGGCCCAAGGACCGTGGGGTGGCATGCGTAATTGACCAAGGCAGCCCCTTGGCCATCTCGACCTTCAAACCAGATGATGTTCAGGTTCGGATCTACCGGGCCGACGAGTCGACTGCCACTCTTGTGAGGAAGGATCGGGACGACCTCAGAGATTCGACTCAAGCAACGAATCAGTCTCATGCCGAGAAGCGCCTGGTACAGTGGCTGGTTACGACTCCAAGCTACTCTATTGAAGCCTATGAAGGCTCTCCCAGTTGCGGCGTAGGCTTGAGCGCTGAACCTATTCATCCAAGCCATTCTAGCCGATTCAAGAATAGCAGCCTCCAGAGTGGCGAGGTACTTCAGGGCGATCAGGCGATTCCGTGGCGAAGCGAATCCTAGGGTATCAGGCGCAGAGTGTGTGTGAGATGCAGCGATCAAGATCGAGTCTTCTGAGATCTCCAGGTCCTTGGCAATTCTTGACCTTGACCTGGTCGCCATATGATTAGGAATCGCGAAGGCGTCAGCTGACACGAACAACGCCGACTGCTTGTCGCGTTGCAGCGTCAAGCACTTCACTTTGAGGCTGGAACCGACACTCGATGCAGGCCTGTACCGCCTGAAACCGCCCAGAGGAGTTTCAAGTTGGGGAGTAATGTCAACGACCGAGACACCTGCAATGAACTGGTCCAAGAGAGCTCCACCCTAAGAGGTACCTACCGTGCCTGAACGCACCTGTTAAGCATACCAGAGAATTCCTTGTATCCAGAGCCAGAGCCTCGCACGACGCAGGATAGGTATTGCGGGAAGCTCAGATCGCAACTCGATGATCTCTGCGTTCTCGCGGGACCAAGTGGGATCGCGCTCTTTCTCGGGTCCGCAATTGCCCTGGTCTGAGGGAAAGCCGTAGGATTTGGACAAGCACCAAGCTTCTTTTGCCTCAATTGAAATCCTCAAGTTGAAGAGGTCAGGCGAGATACTGCGACTAGCCCAGAGTAGTAGTTGAAGTCTCCGGCCCTCGTGGATCAAGAAGAATGCAAATGTATGCTCCGCTTCTGCACGCGAGAGGAATGAGTCAGAAGACTTGAGAATCGATTCGTTGCCAGAGTTTTTCGGCTAGGGAAGTGCACATAAGGGGAATGCGTACTTACTTTTTCTGATCACAAGTGATGCTCCGGCTGCTTGCAGATTGGGTGGGTCTTCAGCGTTCTCAATGGATGAAAAAGGAGCGGCTCGCCCAAATGCAGGCACGCAAGCTGCAAGACATGGTTAGGCACGCCTTTCGAAACGTCCCGATGTACAATAGGCTGTACAAGGCGGCAGGCGTATGCGCCAGCAGTATTACAGACACTAGAAGCATCACTCGGCTCCCAACCATAACTAAGCAATATCTTAGAGACACCCCTCTGGCCGAAAGGACTTCCCTGGACGCGGATGTCAACTCGTGTTTTCGGCGAACCACATCCGGCTCGACCGGAATACCACTCGCAATTCTTGAAGACCAACGATCATTGACATACTATGGTGCGCTACTTTTGCGTCGTTATTGGGCTCATGGTATGAGGCCTCAGCATAAGGTGTGCATATATCCGGGCGCTGACCGACGAAGCTTCTTCACCAATACGGGAGGGGTGCTGGGATTCATCATGCGAAGAAAAGTCAGACGTCTTGCACTTGCGGCAGACGTGCATGATCATATGAGCCTCCTCTCCAAGTGGAAGCCTGATATCTTGATGGCCCCACCATCGTACTTCCGCACCCTCATCGAAGCCACTGAGAAAGCAGGACAACGTATGGCCCTCAAGGTTGCCATCGCCTCGGGTGAGATGCTAGACAGGTCCACTAGAAAGCTAATAGGCGAGACGTTTGATGCCGAAGTGTTTGACGTGTACGGGCTTTCAGAAGTGGGAGGAGTAGCATGGGAGTGCCCTACCCACTGTGGCTATCACATAAATGCCGACTCGTTGGTCGTCGAGTTCCTCCGGAACGGTGAACCTTTGAGCGACGGGGAGTCGAGTGAAATGTGTTTTACCAACCTATACAGGAAGGCAACACCCATCATACGCTATTTGTCCGGAGACATGGCCATCCCCCTTGAAGACGAGTGTCTATGCGGAAGGAAGCTGCCATCGATTAAGAACATCCAAGGAAGGGTTGTTGATTCGATAGCGACGATTGACGGCCGTCATATCTCTCCGCATACAGTCATGTACACGCTGGAGGATATACCTGGCGTCGCAGAATACAGAGTGATGCAAGAGGCGGATTACTCTGTCACCATACTTGTGAAGATGTTGGGACCAGACGCCGAAAGGGCTGTCGAATCCCTGCGGGTTCGCTGTGGGCAGTTGTTTGGAGAAATGCAGGTTGAGATTAAGCTCGTGGACCGGATGCCCGATCAAAGGGATCGCAAGCGTCGAGTGGTAGAATCCAATGTCAAGTCGTCACAGGTTTTCTCAGGCTGAATCACTTAGTCTGAGACTTGATGCTGCGCAAGCTGAATCGACATTAGACGCCATGAAATCGGAATCGATGATGCTCTTAGGATCATCCCAAGGTTCGAGACTATATGCCCGTACAGCGAGGCTGACTGCTGCAAGGTACCTCTTGATATCAGTTTCTTAGGAATGATCGCTTAATGAGAATCGTCGGAGTTCCCGGGTCACCAGGCAAGGGACGCGGCAGAGTACTTGTGGCTAACACAGCGGAGGACGTACCCAAGGGCAAAGATGCCACAAGTGTAATCATAGCACTGGACTCTCTCGACCCTCAGCTAGTACTGCGACTGAAGGGTCTCGCCGGCATTGTCTGCAAGACAGGCGGCATGACGAGCCACGGCGTTACAATTGCAAGGGAGATGGGAATCCCCTGCGTCTGTGGAGTCGGAGATAGATTCTCTCAATTGAAAACGGGAATGTGCATTGAACTAGATGGGCACAGAGGGATCATGGAGGTACAAGAGTGAATGCCAGTGACTAGATTTCGCCATGGTGCATCTGTGGATATGCTCCATCACGGCTCCGACGCCGCGGAGTACTCTGTACGGATGAGGGATGGCAGGAAATGGATATGCATCCGTCCGGAGAGGCATTTTTCTGCACTGGAATTCGACGTCCAGAGAGACGGCTTCGAGAATGTTCCGAAAGTGCTCTTAGGTTGGCCCAAGGCACAATGCATGCGCGATCAGGACGGTCGGATATGGTACACGGATTTCATCGAGAGCAGCGACATCTACTACAGGAGCCTTCATGATATTGGCTGGTTCTTCAAGAAGATCCATGAGCGGGAACCTGTCTTCACAGAGTGCAAACAAGAGATACTCGCTGCAAGCAGGCTGCTCTCAGAAGGAGAGCTCGATCAGGAGTCATTGCTCGATCATTTGAACAGATGGAGAGACCTGACTACTGCCGTTACGCCTTATATGTTCCTGGTACTGACAACAGATGAAACAATAATCGAAAACTTCTACACTTTTCTCCAAAAGATCGTTGAAGAGGATGTCGCCACCAAGGCGCTTCACTCCGTACTCAAATCAGAGTACTGTAGAAACGCGGTCGAGAGCGGTCGGGTGCCGACGTCCGCAAGATCTCTGCTGTTCCCACCGGAGCCACTATTCGTCCCTGAAGGCCAAATAGTGTGGCAAACATTTATGGAACTTGAGGAAGAAGTCCTGAGTGCGATACACAGAAGAGATCTGTCTGAGCGATGGGCTGTCTTGGACCTATACCAGCGATTCAGACTTGTCGTGCCGCTCGTATTCCAGCTGAGCGAGGAGAATTTCTATGTCACGCAGGGGCTGTCCGTCGCGATGAATCACCTCTTGGATCGAATTGCAGGTCCGTTGGTAACGGAGAACATCATCAAACAGAAAGACGATATATTGAACTTCAGTCTAACTCAATTGCTAGAGATCATAAGGCACAAACTCCAGTCTCGTGAGCACGCGAGAGGAATGAGTCAACGTTCGAGTCTCGATGAAGCCGAGTAAGTTTGTTCACTGGGGACTAGAAGCTGAAGCCCGAGCCGGATATGAGTGTCAAGTAGTACGCACTTATGAGCGCTATTCATCGATCTTTCTACTTGAGGATATCTGTAAGATCGTGGTGATGACGTTGAGAAGAGAGCAATACATCTTGAGCGTCCTCGGTCCACGCCTAGAGATGTGGTCAAGAGGACTTCCAAGCACCTTCTGCGAGCGAGAAAAGGCCTACCTGCACAGTCATGTCCACAGATACGCCGAGGTGCTGGAGGAATTCGGGAAGCGCACAGGCATAGAACGTGTGCTGGACATAGGGGCTTTGTACGGACACATCGCAATTGTGCTTAAAGGCTTAGGATATGACTTGCAAGCCATCGACATTGCGAATCCGAAGACCAAGTATTTGGAAGAGAGATTTCGGATGGAGAGTATAGATTTCAGGACCCATGATGTATGCGACGGCTTCCCATACTCGGACGATTGGTTTGATGCGGTTCTGTTCTGCGACGTGCTAGAACATCTCTCCGAGCCTATCAGCTGCCTCAGAGAGATCAGAAGGGTCCTGCGACGTGGAGGCTACCTCTTTTTGACAACTCCCAATCTTAGTTCACTTTACAACAGAATCCGACTTCTATTTGGGAAAAGTTGTTTGGCGCCTACCAAACCGGCACCTGAAGGCTGGCTGAGAAGCGACGTCGGCTTTGGGCATCTTCATGAATACACTTCCGCAGAGATTTTCAGCATCCTCTCTGCCTGTCGCTTTTCGAAGATCCAAATTAGGCTTGTCAATAGTATGGCAAAGACGACATCGAGATACCCAAGATTGGCAAAGTTCCTGTACTTATCAGTATCAATGGTCTATCCATCGTTTAGAGATACCATACTATGTACAGCAGAGAAACCGACGGAGTCTCTTACCCAAGATAAGTAAGTGCTGCAGTTGGTTGACGGTCCACGATCTGATACTACATGGAGTGGAGATCAACACCTGGGGTCAACGCTTCGAGCATTGGTCTTGTTCAGCTGACGTCGGTATGTCTCTCTCAGTCCGCAACCCCAAGGTTCCCTCTGGGTGCTAGCAAGCGTCCCTTCCATCTTACGACGTTTTCCCCAACGTGAAGAAGGCTTTTGCACCCAGGGCACCCAGCTCCCTTTTTCATATTGTCCTCTCCCCATTTCGTTCCCTTCCTGATCACTTCTTCAACCTCTTCCAACGGGATACCCCTCAAACATCCTTCTTCTCGCAGGGCGTGCGCCTGAATGTATCCTATCTTCTTTCGGTGAGAGCGCTCTCCATGCCTTCCCATCTACGAATCAGAAATGACGAAGTAGACCGAGTCTCCAGCGCCCCAATTGCGCTGGCAAACGATCATGGGGTTTCTTGAACCTTACAGATTACGGGCTGGAATTTTCTTCCGGGCTCATGAATGATTGCGGAGACGGTGTTCACAGTGATACGCACGCTAGCGCCGACAAGCGATCTGCAAACACGAACGGTCTTCTCGACGGTTTCGCTTGGAATTGGTGAGAGCGCCTCAATATTTACCACTACATGATCACGTTCTTCCTGCACAATCTGATATCGACCTACCTCCTCAATCTCTTCAAGAGCAACTATTACTCTAAAGGGAGAAACCAACTCTCCGGACTCTGCGACGAGGCAGTCTACTTTTCTGCCCTCCAAGGCTTTGAGCAATGGAAAGTTCCTTCCGCAATTACAGATTTCGTCGGTGGGAACAGCATAGTCTTGAACCTTGTATCGAATGGCAGGCATGGCGAATCGGAAAAGTGCCGTTGCAACAATCTCACCTCGTTCACCGACGGAGACCGGCTCTTCATCCCTAAGGAATTCGAGCATGGCGCAGTCAGCGTTGATGTGAAAACCGTGCTCTCTGCATTCCCATGCTAGGCCGAAAGACGCTGTATCCACTGTCCCGTATCCGTCGAAGATAGGCGCACCGAATCTTGATTCAACAAGTTTTCGCGTTCTCATGTCTAGCAGTTCGCCCATACTGAGAATTGCCCGAAGATCGAAATGCGCCAGATCCTCTGAGTCGATAAGAGTTCCGAGAGAGCGCAACGCGGACGGGAGTGCCCAAATACCTCTCGGTCTCAATTTGCGTATTGCATCGATCTGTTCGCTTGGAGACAGCATGGGAACCTCGTATAGGCCTCCGCCAGGAAGAAATCTCGTGAACTCGCTCCGATACGCATGGCCCTTAGAAGGTTTGTCCACCCTACGGGGATCAAGCATGGCAATTTTCTCCCACGGCATGAATCCATAGGACAGTATCCTTCGGAGCTGGTACGCTCGCATGACATCGACGGCTCTTGGTTCATAGAGTATTTCCATGGGCTGACCGGTGGACCCAGATGTTCTTCTTCTAAAACATTCGCTGGCGGAGAACTCGCTCGAAAGCCTCTCCTCAATCGGAGTGGCTCTAAACTCCTCCTTCGAAACGGTCGGAAACCGAGCAAGGTCGTCGAATGAGTTCAAATCGGACGGGTCGATCGATGCAGATCTGTATAGCTTGCGATAGAACGGGATTGTGGAATATGCGTGGCGAACCACTTGTCGCAGAGCCTTCAGTTGCAAACGCTCAAGACGCCTTCGATTGAACCACTGGCTCCTCTGGAGTCTTAGCCACTCAGTCCAGAATCCCATTCGGCTCCCCGGTGTCTCTCAGAACTTGTCTTGTGAACAGGGTGTCATTATAAGACGCTCGATCCTCCGTGACTTCTCGGAGTTCGCAACGACAGAACAAGAGCAAATGAGAAGAATGGTTACAGAGCACATCCTTTAGGGAGTACGTCGCAGCTTGCGGTTTGCTGCGCTTCCAACCACTCGGAGATGAAGTCGGGTCTTGGTCTTTCCCCTGTTGAGGGTTTCATACTTTCGAAGCATCCTTTCCAGGAGTTGTTGGTCGGCATCTATTGGTTCCTTGTGACGTCGGTAGCGGATGACTAGCAGCTTTATCCGTACGTCCTCTCCGCCACCCGTTTCTCCGGTGAAGGTTTTATGCACGTAGTATGGCTCATCCCCGCCATAGCAGGGCGAATTCTTGAAGCAGGCACAGATATCGCTCCCGGTTGATGAACTTCCAACCAAGTGGTATAACGTAACACCTGATTTGCCGATCCCTCTTCCATCCGCTAAAGATCCTCCAGAAGGTGAGTCGAGGCTGGAAGGATTGGGTAGGAGGATGATTCGTGAATGTCTCAGACAGGAATCCTCTGAGTCAAGGTGGATCGACATCCCTGAAGGCATAAGGGAACTTTACATTCAAGCGGGCAGGCCAAGGCCGCTTTACAGGGCTTATCGACTTGAAGAGAAATTGGGACTCAGGAAGGTCAGAATCTACTACAAGAGAGAGGATCTAAGTCCAACAGGTTCACACAAGGTGAACACGGCACTCGCGCAGGCGTACTACGCAGCAAAGGAGGGCAAGAAGGTCCTTGTCACGGAAACGGGCGCAGGGCAGTGGGGAACCGCCCTTGCCTACGCGGCCCGCTTGATGGGGCTTTCAACCGTTATCTTTTGGGTGAGAGCTGTCTACAACTGGAAAGCTCAACGCCGGACGCTCATGGAAATGTATGGGGCTACGGTCAATGCGTCACCAAGTGCGGAAACCTCATTCGGAAGGAAACTGCTTGAGGAAGACGCGGATCATCCGGGGTCTCTCGGTATAGCAGTCTCGGAAGGTCTCGAGTATACTGATGGCTCACCCGATCGAGTTTACTGTTTGGGTTCCGTGCTAAATCACGTTCTGATACATCAATCGATTATCGGGCTTGAGGCGATCAAGCAATTCGAGCAGGTATCGGACTCGCCTGATCTGATTGTCGGTTGCCTTGGAGGGGGCTCAAATTTCGGAGGTATCGCGCTTCCATTTGTTGGAGAGGTTCTGGCGGGGAAGAGACGGTGTGAATTCCTAGCTGCTCAATCGGAAGCAGCGCCCAACCTGGTAAGAGGCGAGTATCGGTATGATTTCGGTGATGCTGCTGGCCACACGCCGCTAATGATGATGTACACACTCGGCCATGACACGGTGATGCCTCCGATACGGTCTGACGGTCTGCGGTATCATGCGGCGGCTCCGATCATAAGTGCACTGAAACACGATGGACATGTGAGAGCTGTCGCCTTTCCTAAAGATGAGGTCGTCGTCTTTTCTGCAGCAAGACTATTCCTTGAGGCGGAGGGATGGTTAATTGCAGGAGAATCAGCTCACGCCGTCAAGGCAGCGGTAGACGAAGCGAAGGTTGCGGAGGCAAAGGGTGAAGAGAAATGCATTCTTGTAAACATAAGCGGACATGGCTTTCTCGACATCGACGCTTACAGTTCCATTCTACAGTCTAGCAACTGAAGTGTACATCGCAACTGCGAAAGAGCTCGGCGAGTTCTAGGTTGTCAACTACAGTCTCAGTAATCTCCGAGCATTTTCCCTCCGGATCATCGTTCTGACGTCGTCGCTAAGCTGTAGGCTGTAAAAGCCCTGAAGCCAACGCCGCGGAGTAAGCATAGGGTAGTTGGTTCCAAGAAGGAATTTTTGCGGAATCAGTTCCGTCATGTATGTGACGAGGAGTGGTTGGAAATACTTCGGCGACTAGCCAGAGAGGTGGATGCATACATTCTCCTTGTGCAAAGGCCAATTGCCCGTCCTGCTAGGCCATCCCGGATGCGCGATGATCAGTTTCAAGTCTGGGAAGTCGGCAGCAACATCATCCATCAACATTGGATCAGAATAGCGGAGCTTGACGCTGCCTCAAAATATGCGCCTCCAGCGTCGATCGGAAACTCCTTGGTAGGCGGACGGAGGTGGACATCAATGAAGCTCTCTTCGATTTGTGAAGCCAATCTCTCCTCTCCGAGTTGTCTCAATTCTGATAGATATCAATCATAAGCGTTGAAACGAGTCCTTTCGGGACATAGCAAGTCACCAGTCCCTGCTTGCCCAAGAGATTTTTACGCATGTTGCGGGTGCTTGTAGGGATAGAGCGGCTTTTCATGGTATCGATCTGGGACCTAGTGTACTGGGCTCTGATCACTTTCGCGACGCCGCTCATCATCGCTATACTCCCATTCATGAAAGTGAAGATCAGCGAAGGAGTCCTGCACCTCATGCTCGGTTTCAGTGCTGGAATCCTGGGTGGAGTCACGTTTGTGGACATTCTTCCTGAAGCATTCTCCATCGCTGAGGAGTTATCCTTACTTTCAATCTATGTTCCCTCAGGCATCGGAGTTGGATTCTTCATTCTCCTCATCGTGGAGAGGTATCTGCTGACGACCCAAGAGATTCATGGCGGGCACTTCCACATACACGGGAAACCACTCGACCCGAGACATGGCTTAATGGGAGTCAGCGCACTGACATTTCACGGATTCATGGACGGCTTCGTTATTCCAGTGGGCTTCACAGCAGGTCCTGAGGTAGGTCTTATTGTTACGTTGGCCGTGGCCATTCACCAGATCCCAGACTCATTCGCCGCCCTATCCTTAGCTCTGGGAAGCACCGAAACGAAGAAGCAAGCTATGCTTTACGTCCTCGCAACCGCAGCAGACACTCCCGTCGGAATAGCCGTAGGTATCTTGTTTGTTGGATTGGGTAACTTTGTAATCCCGCTAGGTCTGGGACTGTCAGCTGGGACGTTCATCTATGTCTCAGCCGCCGACCTCGTCCCGGAGCTTCAGCATGAAGCGAGGAGCCCGATGGTCGTCGTCTCAATGGCTCTGGGCTTTTCGCTGGTGATGGGCATGGCCCTCTTACTCCCGCACGGATGAACAATTCCGAAAGGAGGCTGGGACCTTCATGGGACAGCTTCATGATTCGATGCACAAGGAATCCTGATGCTGATCAGCGGTTCAAGAATGGCTAGAAAATAGGCTACATATGCACAGCTCTTCTTCTCATCCAGCACGAACTGTAACAGATTGACGGGCAACCTTAGAAATCAGCAGCTCCACCGACACTTTCCGTTTCGTAACTGCTCTTGCCAAATCATCTACTTTCCTTCGCAGCTCCTTCTGACGGTTCGATGTCTCTTCCTTCCTCGAGCGCGTTTCCACCAGTCTCTGATCGAGTTTCTCCATCTGGTCAACCAATCCCTTACCTTTCAGCTGTCTGAGAGTTTCCTGCAGATTCGCCTGTATAGCCAAGTATTCCTCTCTCATCCTGTCAATCGAGCCAGTTCTGATGGCACCGATTGTCTCCATCGCCTTTCGATGTCGTCTATCCTCAAATTCCACCTCACCCTTCACGAGCGATTCCTCCAATTTCTCAAGGAGCTCGGTGATGGCGAACAACTGACCGGTTAGCACGGCCTCCACAGGTTTCTCAACAAGACTTCGAAGCAATCCCATGTCCATGGGCAAAGATTCCTTGGTGGACGCTAGGCGTTCCAGTTTGAGGAGAGGCTTCGTCAGCGGTTGAACGAACTGCTTAATCTCGTCCTCTTTCGCTTTCAGCGAATCCTCATAGCTCCTCAATTCAAGGAAATCATTTGTCGAGGCAAGTTTCTCTTTCTCCAAGAGCAGATTCTGCTCTTGTTCGGAGATGTCCTGGAGAGATTGGTTCTCCTTTCGTTCCTTCTCCCTAAGCTCAACCAGTTCGCGGTGTTTTTGAACGATTTCCTGAGCCCCTCGTCGAAGGTCTTCAAGCTTTGATCCAGGAGATTCATCCAACGCTGCTCCCAGCGCCTTGATGGAGCCCTCAAGCCTAGCTAGGGAGCTGTTGAGCGCCGTCATCTCCGGCTTGAGGACTCTGTGAAGTTTCGGAATGTACTTCCGAATCGTCACAACGATCTTGTTCATCAATTCGACTGCATCATCATGAAACTTCTCGGCGGCCTCGAAGCTCGGGCTCGATTCTTTGCGGGAGAGCTCGGTTGTAATCTCTTGGATTGTTTGGGCCAAGCGCATCCCGTACTCCGAAGTCAACTTTTCCAGTGTACCCCAGGCGTTCTTCACTCCTGCGGCAAGTCGGGAGGCTGCGTTCGATAGTCCGACGGAGGCTTCCTTCACCGATCTAATTCGTTCTTGAAACCTCTTCTCATGCGGCTTCATTAGGTCTTGGGCCAAGGAGTCACAGAAAACTGAGAGAGCATCAATCTCAATCACCTTAGCGCTCATTGCGATCACTGGACCGGGCTGTGGATCCCCTTGCAAACATGTGAGGGGAATAGCGAGCGCTTCATCTACGTCGCAACTCAAGAACCCTCTGCTATGTCTACATCTTGAGGAGCATGCTTTGTTGTCCTCTCAACGGTTTCGATTATGGCGCGGCGTAGTTCTTGACATACTTGGCGACGACGTTCCAACGTTTCGTCGGATGTGCCTTCTTTGAATCGGGCGAGTTTTGTACGCAGTTCTTCTTGTTCCACAGTCAACTGCCTACGCTTCTTCTCATACTCGGCTCTCATGCGCGTCAACTCGGCTTTCAGGCCTTCCCTGCTCTCGCTCAATTTCTCCTTCTTAGACCGCAATACGCTCGTATTCGACTCCAACTTCAAATCGGGTTTTTTGAAGAGCCTTTCAAAGAGACTGGGCTTCTTGCGGATCATCTGAAGACGTTTCTTATCGAGTGTATCAATCTCTCCCCGCAATTTCGCTGCGGTCTTCTCATTCCTTTTCTTGAATTCGTTCACACCGATTTTGTACTCATGCTCCAGCTTCGAGAGCTCAATTCCTATCACGTCCAAACGCTTCTGTAGGCTTGAGATCTGTACTGAATTCTCGGCCTCAACAGCCATGCGCCTGTCGAATTCCTCCTTTACGAAGGCGAGGGATTTGTCCACAGTTTCACGGTACTGTTGATCCGCCGCGTTTTGGAGTTGCGTCTCAAACTCTTCCAGCAATGCTTTCATGTCCTTGACCCATCGTCGATAATGCTCCGAATACGGCGGCAGTCCGAATCGCTGGTTGCCGAGATGCTCGAGTGCGTTCAAGGTCTTGGCTACGACTTCGGACGGATCCACCTGCTCAGGCTCTTGATAGTAAGGAAGCGATTCTTCCCTCTGCTCGCGCTTCTCTTTCGCCGAAAGTTTCTTCGTTGTCGGTCTTCGAAATCGCGGGCCGCGCATCCGAGGCTCATAGCCCATAAACCCAGAGTTCCCCGTTGCGGTATATATGAGGAAGCGTTATCGAGTGGGAGGATTCCAGGGTTGTCTCGCCAGCCACAGGTAGCGCAATGCCAGACCACCGAGGAGTCCTCCTGCATGTGCGAGGAAACCTCCACCTGCGAAAATGTTCAGGCCCAAGTAGAAGATTGCGCCGAAGAGTCCTCTGATTCCACCTGCCGCGGCAAGCAGACCCCAGATCGCCCCGGAGGCTCCGACACCGACGGCATTTCCTCCAAGAAAGAGAAAAGCGATATTACCAGCTAGACCGCTCAAGAAGTAAGTGACCAGCCATTTCTGTCTTGAGACCTGCTCTTCGAGTGATGTCCCGAAGATAAGAAGGAAGAGTATGTTCCCTGCAAGATGCATTGGATTCGCGTGTAAGAACATCGATGTGAAAAGCCCCCAAACCGCACCTTGCCAGACCGCAGAATTCACTTGTGCAAACGGGTAGGCTAAGTCATAGTTCAGAGACAGCAGATCTCCTCCTAGCACACCCATTACGAAATACACTAGGACTAAGATTATCGCCATCCAGACGGAAGGAGAGTCCCTAATCCGCGAGCGCTCGACGCTATGCATCACTCGAGCCCAGGTTCGGGGAAGCTTTGCTACGAGAGTTCTCAGATCTTGTCGATTGAATTGAACCAGGCTTGTAGGTCTGCGAATTTCTCGGGTAGTTTATTTCTCGAGTAGGTTAGCGGAGATATGGCGCCGAAGACCGCGAAGTCTGCAAGGCTCAGTCTATCGCCCAGCATGAATCGATGGTCCGCCAACACGTCCTCCACAATCTGGAGGTGCGCCTCCATGTCCGCTTTGAGGACAGGTCGCCTGACCTCCATCAACTCTAACGGGCCTCGCTTGAGTTCCTGCATTTCCACGAAGACCCAACGCTCCAAGTCATCGGCGAACGTCTTGGGAAAGTCGACCACACAGTATCTCCATACAACCTCTTCGAGCCGGGAATGTGCCCAGTTCTCCAACGCCTTGCAAAGAGCTCGTGTTCCGTTTGGGTAGATTGTTGGACTAGATGCGAGTTTCTCCAAGTAATCCGGAATGTCGGGATAGGTGATGATCTGTCCGTCGTTCACGATAGCCGGAACATAATCTTGGCCCGTGGCTCTGATCAGTTCCCTCTTATCGTGGTAACCGACATTCTTGATTTCGTACTTGAGACCTTTGTAGTTGAGTATCTTCCGGACTTTCACGCACCAGTGGCTGTAGGCTTCTTGGAAAAGTGTGAGAACCATTGCTTCCAGCATCGCTTGGTATATGAGAGGTAAGAAAGTGAACTGAGAACATAAGAATTGATTGCTCGGCCGGTCCGAATTGGTTGCCTAACGCCGTTATGCCTCTATTTTCTCGACGAGCAACATCTTCCCTAGTGTTGTCAGAGTGACCTTTGTCTTGCCTCTCGAATGACGGACTGCGTCTACGAGTCCGAGATCGATCAGTCCTCGCGCGTCCTCCGACCCGTGAATATGGTAGCTCAACAAAGGCTTCCCGTAGTTCGTCAACTTACCGAGCTCGTCTAAGCTTTCGACCTCTCCTCCAACCCCATCGAGTGCTTTCAGAATGCTCATCTTGACCTCCGAAACCATCTCTGTATAGCTGAGTTTCATCGGAGGAAGCATGACGCATTCGTCGCCCTTGCAGAAAAACGCCTTGAAGCCAAGTATGAACGAAGTGACGGCTGCAGCAATGCATATCATTTTGTCGCCGCTGCTCACGTTGAGGAGAAAATCATCGTAGTGCTCGCGATTCTTCTCCACGATCTGCGTGAAGATCTGCATGATGTCCTTGTAGCATTGTTCAGGCCTTATCTTGTCGTAGACTTCAACCTCTGTCTTGAGACTGTCCGTCATACTCTTGCCTAGGCGTCTCGCAACCTCTTTGTCGCGTTCATAACATATCAGAACCAGCTTGTTGGCAGGCGCATTTCTGACGCCCGCCAGAACACCCCCCGACTCCTCCCCGACTGTCGCTATTTGGACAGTCTTACGGAACGGTCTGACCGGTTCACTCTTAGAGCCCTTCCCATGCCGGCTCGCTGCATCCACTGTGGGCACCATTCTAGCCACCGCCGTTCGTCCCAAGGGCTTCCCTGCAAGAAGTAAAGCTTGCCGGTGTGCAACTTTCATGAGGAAGGATTATCCTACGCGGCGTTTTCCCTCTGATGTGTAGGCATCTTCCGGGGAGTACGGTTGAGCATTCGGATCGGTTGTAGCGGCTGGTCATACGGGGACTGGGTGGGCCCATTCTATCCCAAAGACGCTCGTCCGCAAGACTATCTAAGACTCTACTCGCGAGTCTTTGACTGCGTGGAGATTGACTCCTCATTCTACCGCGCACCATCCCTAAGCATGGTAGAGCAATGGTACAATTCAACGCCGTCTAGGTTCGTGTTCGCTCCGAAATTGCCAAAACGAATCACCCATGATCAGCGTCTGGAGAATGTTGGCTCATACATGGAGCATTTTCTCAAAACTATTAGCCTGCTGCAGGAGAAGCTCGGTCCGATATGTGTCCAGTTGCCTCCCTCATTCAAGCATCCCAAACATTTGAAGGCACTATCAGAATTCATGGTAGCCCTGAGCAATCAATACCGATACGCTATTGAGTTCCGACACAGGTCTTGGTTCAACAAGGAAGTGGAGAGCCTACTTCGAGACAACAACATCTGCCAAGTCTGGTCAGTCAACCAGTACCTAACGACGCCGCCGACCGTGACCGCCGATTTAGTTTATCTCCGCCTCGTTGGGGATAGGTCCCTGAGCGAATTCGGAGAGCTGCAGAGGGATCAAACTGAAGTGATGAGAACTTGGAATAATACCCTTCAGGAAGTCGGAGAAACTGTTAGGCAGCGGTTCATTTTCTTTAACAATCATTTTGCCGGTTTCGGTCCCGGATCAGTGAATGAATTCAGACGATTGATGGGCCTTGTCGAACTTGACTGGTCTGATCTGAGAGAAGGCCCTGCGCCGCAAAGGAAATTGTTCGATTTCTCTGCACCGCAATAAGTACTCGTTGCGCTCGAATTGTCGCGAGTCATCTTCCACGTGGACCTGGACGCCTTCTATGCGTCTGTTGAGCAAAGAGAAAATCCGTCTCTTTGCGCCAAGCCTTTGATAATTGGCGCGGATCCAAGGGGAGGAAAAGGGCGAGGTGTGGTGGTCGCATGCTCCTACGAAGCTAGAAAGCTAGGCGTTCATTCTGGGCAGCCGATTTCGAGGGCATACAAGCTTTGTCCTGACGGCATCTACATCCGACCGAATCTGGCATTGTATGCAGAAGTGTCCTTCGATGTGATGGAATTACTAAGAGAATTCGCGGACAAGTTCGAACAGGTAAGCGTCGATGAGGCATTTTTGGATGTGACAGAAAGCTGCGTGAAACATGGTGGACCGATCGAACTCGCCAGACGCATCAAGTCTGACTTGAAGCAGTTGGAAGGGCTTGGCTGCTCTATTGGAATAGCACCAAACAAGTCAGCAGCCAAGATAGCCTCGGACTTGCAGAAACCAGATGGTCTAACATATGTCGACCCCGAGGGTGTAAAGGAATTTCTAGCGCCGTTGCAGGTGTCCAAGATATCTGGGATCGGTAGGAAAACGGAACGTCGACTGAATGAATTCGGTATTAGGACAATTGGTGACCTCGCAGGGTATCCTCCTAAGGAGCTCTACAGACGGTTTGGGAAATCCGCAATATGGGCTTGGGCCATTGCTAATGCCGAGGAGCGCGTCGAAGTTCAAGAGACTTACGTGATGAAATCTATCGGAGCAGAACAGACTTTTGAAGTGGACACAGATGACTGGTCAGTAGTCAATAATCAGCTCCTAACGCTTGTCGAAACAGTTCATAGGAGACTGGTCGACGAACGGAAGATCTTTCGGACTGTCACCCTGAAGATCAGGTTTACTGGCTTCGAGACATATACGCGCGCCAAGACCCTCCGTTCTCCCCTTAACAGCAAGGATGCGATTGTCGAGACTGTTCATGCTCTCGCAGACGAGTTTAGGAACTATCCAAAGAAGATAAGGCTCGTTGGAGTGAGGCTTTCTGGAATAGAGGATGCGACGCCGAGACCAGTCGCTGAACACACGCTCGATTCGTTTGCAGCGCCAAATGAGCAGCGATAGGTCTCTCACTGAATCAGCTTGATCTCAGGAAGCAGCCTACCGAGGTACGCACGTAGTTCCTGAGTTTCCCTCGGATACATTGAACGGAGAGGTGGCTTCACTAGTCCGCTCTTTAACCCACGCATCCTCAGCACCTCCAAGAGCGGTGCGATGGGAGGGTTAGTCAACACAGTTCGCATTGCATGGATCTTCAACTGAAGCTGTCTGCCTCTATCGAGATTACCTTCTCGGTAAGCTTCGTAAAGGCCAACAAACAGTTCGGGGAAAGCGTTGGCGCCTGCGGACACACCAGCTCGAGCCCCCGCACAAAGAGCTGAGAAATGAAAGGAGTCGGTTCCGTTGATCACATTGAAAGCCGGGGGGGCGATCTCAAGGTAATCGAGTAGCTGTGAAAAGTCCCTGCTACTATCCTTTATCCCGACAACATTAGATATCTTGCTAAGGTTGAGAAGCAATTTCGCATCGACATTGTTTCCCGTGTGACGAGGGATATTGTACACAAGAATTGGCAGCTTGGTCGTTTCAGATAATCTGCTGTAATACTGAAGAATCGCATCTTCTCCAGGCTGGTAGTAGAACGGCGTCAGGCTTGCCACGGCATCGGCCCCGATCTTCTCGGCATGCGCGGCTAGTTCGAGGGACTGAAGAGGGTCGGATGCCCCTATCTGAACTATCACAGGCAGTCGTCCCCTCGCTTCCTCAACAACTATTTCTGCTACCTGCTTCCTCTGTTCAGCTTTCATGATCGGGCCAAGGCCCGTAGTTCCAAGCGAGAAGAAACCATTCACCTTTCTCTCAATCTGAAATTCAACCAGCTCACGTAGTGAATCTTCTTCAACAACGCCCGTAGTTGAGAATGGAGTGGAAAGTGCTGTTATTATGCCATGCAACCTGAAATCAACGGACATCGTTCCATTACCCCATCGAGTGGAATCGTACTCCGAACTAAAATGCCTTGATATCATAGCTCGCATGAGCTTTCAGTTGGCGAAAAACCGATGATGAAGCCATGAGTCAAATGGCTAATTACAGGAAGGTTCAACAGGTCAGGGAAGCAGAGCGCGCTACTGCCTTTCAAGGCGAGCATGGTGCCTATAGCGAGGAGGCTGCCTTCACTCATTTTGGGACGAGTGCCAAGACGAAACCGTGTAAAACACTGCGGCAAGTCTTCTCATGGGTGGAAGATAGAACCACAGAGTTTGGTGTCGTACCAGCTGAGAATTCGATTGAGGGCAGTGTCACCCAAACTTATGATCTCCTCCTCGAATCCTCCTTGAGAATATGCGGCGAGGTCAAGCTCAGAATAATTCACTGCCTACTCTCGCTCCCGGAGACTGACATGGCAGACATCCGAGTGGTATATTCACATCCGCAAGCATTGGCTCAGTGCGCAGGATTTCTTGCAGGTTTGCATGTTGAGACGGAGCCGACCTACGACACAGCTGGTAGTGCCAAGATGATAAGAGAAAGGAAGATTCGCGACGCAGGTGCGATCGCAAGCGAACGCGCGGCCCAAATATATGATCTGAGAATCTTGAGGACCCACATCGAGGATGTCGCCGAGAATTTCACGCGATTCTTCATTGTAGGTTGGGACGATCTGCCGCCTACCGGGAAGGACAGGACCTCAATCGTATTCGGAACTAGACACGTACCGGGCTCGCTGTACACAGCGCTGGGCGAACTCGCCCTTAGAAAGATCAACTTGACCAAGATTGAGTCGAGGCCTACTAGAAGAACTCCATGGGAGTATCATTTCTTCGTGGATTTTGAAGGGCATCGTCTGGACACTGCATGTGCTGAGGCTCTCGAAGCCTTGAGGACCTCGACGACTTTTCTCAAAATATTGGGCTCGTATCCTCGTGGGGCCTAGGATTTTCTTCGTTCGACGAAGCGAGCCAAGCGGGTCGCCATCTTCAGTGCGATTCTGCCTGGAAGAGTGATTAGATAGCGGCCGCGGTCACCCTCCTGCATCACTAACCCGGATTCTTCCAGAATCTTGAGATGGTTAGATATGGTGCTGGGCGAAAGGTCTTTCAGAGCGGTTTCTAACTCGCTAGCATATCGTCCCCCGTAGAGCAGTTCACTGAGAATGCGAAGCCTGTGCTCACTTGCCATAGCCCCCATGAAAGAAGCAGCCCGTTGCGCCTCGGCGGCGGTCATCGATCTCGACTGAACTCGTGCGATGTGCCGATCGAACCAGACGCCGGTCGGGTCGATGAAAACTGACTTCTCTATCTCTGACGAAATTCCAGAAAGTACGCTTTCCAGGACATCGTTCACATATTCTGAGATCGCCTCTCCAAATCCGCGTCTTTCAGATGGCTCTGCAGGTGCATCCCTCTTAGCGGGGATTGTTTCTGCGAGGCGGCGTAGCTCATCTCTCAATCTCGCTATCTCTTCTCTCAACTCCAGCATGTCGTCCGAGCTCATCTCATCTTTATCCGTCAAGATACTCAACGGAACCGAATTCGAGAAATATCGAATTCAATTCGATAATAACAAATCTTTCCACCAGCGAACAAGAGGTCTCTTGCTGTCTGATGCACGGAATCCGAGTCAAAGCTATCGGGAACGATTGCATGGCAAAGGGTGATCCTTGGTCCGAGTTCATGAGAAACACCGAGGATCTAGTTTTCCTCACTGATATTCAGAGATATGTTGAAAACCCGGAACAACGCCCGCAACTCTTGGGGAACGGATTACGGATCTTCGCCTTTCCGATTTCGATGGAAGAAAGCTAAGGAGATGGGGAACGCTACTCACGTTGTTCACAGCAGAGTGGTGTCCATTCTGTAGACGATTCACACCGGTTTTCGAATCGGCTGTCAAAGAGAAGGAAATTCCATGGGCCTACGTTGATGTCAGCGACCTAATGAACCCGCTATGGGATACATTCGATATCCAAGTTGTTCCCACGATTATAGTGTTCAGGGATGGGAACGCCGCATTCAGAAAGGATGGTATTCTAGGCCGAGGTCTTTCAGCTCAAGATGTAGAGGAGGCTACCCAGCACGCCAAGAACGGTCAGGTGAGAACCAAAAGCTAAGACTTTTCATCGCACTTCGTAATCGTACACAGTTTCTCGTTCCAGAGGTTTCCCCTTTCTGAACCTCCAGATTTCAACTCGCCCTTGGAATTCTTCTCCCCAAAGCTTGAGTAGATCCCTCTCCCTCTTTGTTGCTCGTCCCTTTCCACTCTTAACTTGGACCATGAGGATTCGTCCGTTTTTGCCTGCGAGTATGTCCACAGGACCATGGGACGCTGCACTCCGACTGCAGAGCCATCCTTCTTGCCTCAGTTTGCGTAGCACTTGGTACTCGCGGCTACGCCCCCTCGTGTATGGAGTTGAGACCATTTTTCGTTCAGTTCCTAGAGATGCCTTTCTCGCGCATGGATGCGCGCTAAGCGCATTCGGTTCCTAAGCCTAGAATGAATGTGGATATGTAAAATACTTAAGGCGTTGAACTCCCGAACTTCGTGAATGAGACGGCCGGAGTTGCAATTGAGAACAGGGATTCTAGCATTATCCGTGCTATGCCTGAGTCTGGTCGTCTCGTTGACATCGGGCGTGAATGGACAAACGACGTACACAGTGACGATTACGATTCAAGGTCTTCCATCGACCATAAGCACGGATATCTACATTGACGGCGCCCCGAACAGCACCTTGAGCGGTGGACAGACGCGTTCGTTCACATTCATGACGTCGCCCAACGCCCACATAATTACTGTAGACTATTACGTTCCGAACAGTGTGGGGCTTGACGGAGCCAGGTACTATGAGAAGGATACGTCATGGTTATTCAGTGGAGCGGGCAATCACACATTCACATACACCGCCCAGTACTACCTCACCATAGAGACTAGCTACAGCTCTGCGGAAGGTGAGGGCTGGTACGATGATGGGACAACAGTCCATGCAAGCCTCAGGGAAGGAGAGATCAGCGAGAGTGTTGGAATTCGGCATGTCTTCACAGGCTGGGCTGGAGACATCTCTGGCGGGGGGTTGACATCGGACGGCATTCTGATGAACAGTCCAAAGAAGGCGATAGCGATATGGAAGACACAGTACTCTCTTACCATCGAATCGGATCCACCCAACGTCAGCGGTCTGAGGGGCGATGGGTGGTACGATGCCAATAGTCAAGCAGATTTCGCCGCAGCTGCAATTGTGCCCACAACCGGAGACACGCGTCTTAGATTCAGCCACTGGAGCGGTGCATACTCAGGGCAATCCTCAACCGGAAACGTGTTAATGGATCGTCCGAATGTGATCGTAGCCCATTATATCGCTCAGTACTTGCTCACAGTTCAATACGAGCCAGTGAGCATATCAACATCCTTCAATGAAACGCATACGGGCTGGTATGACGCGAACCAGAATGTGCAACTTGGACCTGCCCCGATCATCATCAATCTAAGCACCGTTGAGCGACTGAGTCTTGTCGCCTGGATCGATGATGGTTCTTCATCCTCAGATGTCTCTGTCACTGTCTTCATGGACAAAGCGCGCAAGGTCATACTTTCGTACGAGACTCAATACTACGTCGAGGTTCGTTCTTCCTATGGTTCAGTTTCAGGTTCCGGATGGTACGATAAAGGTTCCGTCGCCAAGATAGCGTCATCAACTACCGCCGGAACGTGGCCGATCTCCTACACACTCACAGGCTGGCATCTCGATCCTGAGAGAGGAAGCCTAACCCAGACTGATGATTCTTGGACACTGATTGTGGACGGACCGTATGTTGTTGAGGCTGTGTGGACTATTGATTATCTCCCCCTGATCAGCCTTTTTGGAGGTAGCGCCGTTGCTATCGCTGCACTTGCTATTGGCATTGGAATAGCCTACAGGCGCGGGATGATTGGGCCAAGGACACCAATGCCTCGTCCTATTCCAGCACCTGCGCGAGTAACCTTGGTGTGCAGCAGTTGCAGGAGTCGCATGCCGCAGGGTGCCACTTTTTGTCAAAAATGCGGAGCACCTCTGGGCGGGCCGACGCCGCCAATCTCGTTAGAGGATAAGGTCTACGATTACATCGTCAAACACGAAGGAGTAATATCTCTAAGTAGAGCAGCGAAGGATCTCCGAATCTCAGTGGATGAACTCAAAGAAGTAGCGGAGAAATTGAAGAAAGAGGGGCGCTTGGCCTAACCGATTAGAATAAGGATCGAGGCTGTTCCTGCTGCTGCCCCATTGCGTACTGTAGATACTGCGCCGCTTGGTAACCAAGCTTGGGGGCTAATCCCCAGAAACATTCTGGACAGAAACTGAGTACGCCGTAGGGCTTGTAGCATCCTGCGCAAATGGATCGGCCGCACCTCGAACACACGAAGGAAGACGGCAGATCGGGATGGTAGTAACACATTCCCGGTCTGGGCAATGCCCTGGGAGTATACATGGGGGGGACTGCAGGCGCAGGGGGAACACCGGCCAGTGGCGATTTCACCTCCACTTTTACAGGCGGGGTTTGAGAGAGTTGTGTGCCGCAACTGAAGCAGAACCTAGCATCGTCAGCATTCGACTTACCGCATACGTGGCATACGGCCATAATGGAACCCGGGCTTTCTTTGGTATGATGGATTTTTTAACTATTCCCGCTCTTTCTTTGAAGCTTTGGTTTGTTCTGGGCATCTGAATGGAATTGTCTAGAGCCCTATTGTTGACATGTTAGATGGTATGGCGCCTCCTCGGGATCCTCGGTGTTGGCTGTTCCATGAACCAATCTGCCCTTAGAGGAACTCAACCCAACTCAACCTCTCCGCGTTCCCGGCTCAAGAAGGTCAAATACTGATCTTTGAGCGAGAAAACCTAGAGCCAGGCTGATGTATCCAGCCAGATAGAGCAGTTACGAGGGATGGCCTGAATAGTACCATTCTTCGAGCGTCCCCAGAGAGAAGGTGATGTTGCCCAATGTTACGAGTACCACCCCAATAAAGATCCAACTCGAACCCGCACCGATCAAGCCCCCACCTGCGAAGTACAAGTCCCGCAAAAAGAGCGGAGACGCCTGAAACGATAACGAAGATCACATCGGTCGATAAGACAAGAAGATCGCCCTATTCCTGGGCGAAGCCATAGAAGCCCACAAGCCCAGCCATCACAGCGAAAGCGACCGCGAACCTTAGACGCATGGCGCCAGTCTCATAGGCGCGTGATCGGGTAGACTCATGGCTCAATCTCAACCCGACCTCTCTTCGCCACGATTTCATCGTGGTTCTTCACGAAGACCAGAAGGTCGCCAGTGTGCAACTTCAAAATCTCTCTCACAGATTTCGGGATCGCCACCTGAAACTTCCGCGTAAGCTTCGAGTCCCCGAGCATCTTCACTGAATCATTGCTTCCTCGCGAGCGGCAATTGGGTGCAAACGATTGCTACGTCAGTTTGACTATTGATTCATGTAGTTCTCCATTCTTGTCCTCAGCTAGGATTCTTAGGTAATCGCCTCTTTCAAGACTCTCCATGAGACGGGACAGGTCTAGTCTTCTGGTCCCGCGAGATGTTTCGGAGAAGACTGTGAGGCTTCTGTTTTCTGCATTAACGGCAATTCGAATCACTTTCTCCACATCTCTCCTTGAGTCACGGACGTTCTTGATCGGTAGCTCGAGGCGTGGCACAAGTTCCCTAGCGGTCCCTTGTCTTCCGCATACGAGGCATCTCTCGTTTCGCTTCAGGTCCATTGGAGAGTATCGGTTGTTCTTGAGATCGATGAAGAGAACAGATTTTAACGGCTGGCCAACATTCTCGGGCCATCTTGCGCGTCGCCGCTGCTCCTTCAGGCCCAAGATGAGTTTGATGGCTTCCTGTGACAGGATTGAGGAAACCAGTGATATTGAGGTTGCGAAGGACGGGACGGCTTCTTGCTCCACGGGTGCGTCACAGGGATTGCGCAAGCCGATTATCTGCGAATATTGACTCTGTGGAAAGATGCAGATGGGGCAGGCGTCGTCGGGAGGGATGAAGATGTGGACTCTCGCGTTGAGTCCAGTTATTCCTCCGTCCACCATCGGGATGTCATACTTCCGGCAGAGTTGTGTGAGAAAAATCCTTGAGGCTACATTGTCAAGTCCGCAGATTAGGACATCGGAATCCAAATAGAACTTGTGGGGGAGATTTTCCAATTCGCCTCTGAAGGCCATCGTCTCGACGAAACGAAACTTCCTGTGAATGTTCTTGGCTAGCACTTCTGCCTTGTTCATACCCAAATCGTTCGGTTCGAAGAATATCATCCGACTGACATTGGACATTTCAACTCTGTCGCGGTCAACGATAAATAGCCTGCCAACACCCAGCATCGCGAGGTTCTTCGCAACTTCGTTACCGATGGCGCCTGCGCCGGCGATCAGGACCGACGATGACCGAATTCTTCTTTGACCTTCAGGTCCCCAGAGAATTAGATGGCGGGCCCAAAGGTAGTCTATGACCAGTGGGGTGTCGATTTCTTTGAGCTTCGATATGCGTGACTTTTCAGAGAGTGCTTCATTGTGAAGCAAGAGTTTCGTGAGTTCAGGTTCTATTCCCAGTCTCGAGCATAGGAGCTGTTTGAGTTCTCCCACGGTCTTTCCTGAGTTCAGCTCCACCTCGATTTCCTTGTAGGAGGGGAGAGAGGCTCTCACGCGCATCAAAACGACGCTCAGCGTTCTCTCCCAGGAATCGAAAACCTTACTATGTCCCCGGGTGCGGACGGGAGGGATGTCAATCTAGGCACTGGCACAATGTTGAATCGGACTATGTCGTCTGGGTCCCTCATTGTCTGCTGATTCTTTGTCATCTTCGGGAATCCGTAGGATCGGCAGACGTTGGCTGCCTTAAGGGAGCGGGGGTGGTCGAAGACGTTCTGAGGATTGGGATCGGTCAGGAGGTAATGAAATGCGTTGACTACGGAGATCAGCTTCAGCCTAGGATCCCATTTCTCGCCCAATATGGAAACACATACTGCATTCGCTATGTTCGGGACGATATTGGGGTGTGAGATGTTGCTGAGCCATGTTGCTATCGGTGGTTTCAGGGGATATTCAGGGGAGAGTTCGAGTCGGAAGCGGTTCCAGTTGGCGTACTCGGTGAATGGCCAGATTCCCTTCTCTGCGAGTTTCTTGACCTCTCCCTTCTCGCAGCGTATGAGGCCTTCGAATTGCGTTGGAGGGTCGTTCAGCGAGGTTACTGTGGGGAACTGATGGTTGAGCAGATTCTTCTCCTTGTAGAGCAATGAAATGTCCATTTTCGACCAGCCTTATCCGCCAATGATGGTGTATGGCATGAGGGCGAGTTGAGCGTTTTCAGGTATACCAAGCCTTGAGACTGTCGTGTTCTCGTCGAGTATTGCGCCTCCGTACATGAGCGCAACAGTTGTAGGATCGACGCCGAAGGATTGGCAGACCTGCTGCTTAATCTCAGCGACAGTGTGATCGGGAATCACATCTATTTCCGCTAGACCCGTCTGAGGACCGATCGGCGCCTGCACGAAGAGTTTCATTTGGGGTGTTTCACCTCCGCTCATGCTAATTTGGCATTTCCACGGTCGAGCTTAAACTATCTTACTATGAGTTCCACAGTTTCAGTATGGACGATGGTTCCACCTGTTGCACTTATGGATAAAGTATAGTTTCCGAGCTTGACGCTTGGGGTTAACGTGATTTGGAGCATTATCGTCCTTGAGCCTGCGCCGCTAGCCAACATCGTCGTACTTGTGGTTGTCAACTGATATCTTGCGCCGGGTGGGATTCCCGAAACGGTGACCGTAATGGGATCTACGAAGCCTTGTTGTATTGTTAGGGTCAAGGTGTAGGCGACGGATGTGGTTCCCCTTGAGACTTGTTTTGAGGTCGGAGAAGCCTGCAGATCGAAGTCTGCTATTGTGATGGCGATTGTTGTTTGACGGGTTACCCGCGGAGCCTCGGGGGGAGAGTAGGTGGCAGTTATGGAAAGAGGGAAGGTGCCATTCGGCATGTCGTCGCTGGCTACAGCATTCATCGTGAGCTCTAGCGTTCCGCCGAGGACTGGGTTCGGAGTAAACGTCAAAGTGAGTCCTTGGGGTGCTGACGCGCTTAGAGTCACTGATTGGCTGAAACCGTTTATTGGGAGCAAGGCGAGGTGGGCTGTGGCAGATCGGTTCCTGTAAACTGTCAGTTCCGCCGTCCTCGCGACGATCAGGTAGTCTGAAACTGGAATGTGCATCAGATCCGTACGAACCACGTTGCCAGAAGTGTCGATTGCTTTGATGTAGTAGGCGATGTTCCCTGTAACTTCTTGGCCCGATATTACGTAGGCATACTCGCCGGGTAAGCGCGGACTGATGTCCATCGATTTGAATGAAGCACCCGAAGTAGCGTAGACTAGGGTTACATTGCGAACCTGACCCGTAACATTGGCTTTGATCTCAATGGGCGTTCCAACCGTGGCGCTTGAGACAGGCGCAAGGATTACGTTTAGTTTCTCTGCCTCTGTAGGGCCCCTGAGGAACAACGCGCCGAGAAGTATTGCGGACGCTGCGAGTGTTATCAAGACCGTTCCGATAACCACTTTCCGAGTCGGAGTTCCCCGCTGGGTCGCGTGCTCGCGAATTTCAATGGTTGGAGTGGGACGAACCCGGGTTCTCGCTATCACTCTTGAAGGAATCGCCTCACTCGCCTCCTTGTAGATCCGAACCCTATCATCGGATAAACGGATGGAATTGGCAGTCTGCGGGTCGATTCTGTAGTATCCGACCTCTCCCGTGTTGGCGTCCACAACCATTCCGGTGACGAGGGACGAAAACTGTTGCAGTTGCTTCTGGGTTTGAATGTCGGTCTCCGAGAAGAAGAGTCCGTCTTTAGTGTGTGAGTGATACCAGCCCACAATGTTGCCTTTGATTCGCCCAGTGACTATGCCGTCTGCAATCTTTGCGAGTGTTGCTGCAGGCAGAGTCACTCGATGCTCTTCCGCGAAGTAATCGCCCGTAATCGAGTCTTCGATGATTATCGTATCATCTTCGAGTTTGCCGAGGAGCAGTCCTATGATCTCATTTCCGGTTTCACGTGAAGCCTGAACAATACGGTCGTTGACAGGCTTCCAGATGCTAACATAGGACACAGGCCACACCAAAATCGAAGGAAAATAAAAAATCGGGGACCTTGTTGAGCGCGTTACCTTCCCAGCATGCCGAGAATTCCGCCCAACACGCCGAGAACGAAGCCGGCCACAAAACCTCCGCCAATAATCAGACTCAGAACCGCCAGCGGGAAGACGACTATGCTTCCAATAGTACCGTATCCAAGTAACATGAGTATCGACCCGATTACTAGGATGAGTCCGATTATTGCACCGATAGCGAAGACTAGGCCGTGAGTTGGTGAAGGATCGATGACTGGTAACCAGAAGAATACACCTGACCACAAGGTGTAGAATGGGCTCGAGAGCAATGCAGCAGCGTTAAGGATCACGAGGATTCCAGCTATCATTGAGAGTATGAATCCCCAGAGGGCTCTTGGGGCTGCTGGTGCAACAAAAGGCGGTGGATACGGGGCCATGATTGCTGGTGCCGGTGCGGCTGGCATTGGCGGTGGGGCATATGCTGGTGCCGGAACTTGTACTGGTGGGGCAACCACAGGCACTACACCAGCATAACACTGAGGACAGAGGACCAAGTCCATGTATGCCTTCGAATCGTCTCGGCAGATCGCTCTTCCACAGCGGTTGCAGACATAGACCGCCGGCAAGTTCGGGTGATAGAAGCACTGTCCCGGTGGTGGAACCCTAATCGGTCCGCCTGGTGCAACTGGCGTCACAACTCGAACTGATGGGACTGGCTTCAGTGTGGGGGGCACTGCGCCTACAAGTGAGGCGCCGCAACTTGAACAGAATGCTGCATCGTCGCGGTTATTGTAGCCGCATGATGGGCATCTCTTGACCATTTTCCTAAATATCCTCCTTTGAGTGATTTAACACGGAAACAGGGTTGCCCTTAGGAGCGCTCTTAAGCATTTGGTCAAGTGTTATCACATTGGTGATTGGTAAAAGTCGAATTATACCATTTTTCAGCGCAAAAATATCACGCGATGTCAAAATGCCATTCCAAGCGAATTTTCAAGCCTAGCATTGACAAAGAGATAGCAAGGGCCGTCTCAGGACCAGTACTACGCGTATCGGAACCCTTTCGTTCAACGATCCATCAAAGGACTCGGGATGACCACTAATAAGCATTTTTTACTAATGGAAAGGAGCAAGGCTCAGGGCAGCCTTAATGGAACAATTCTGCTGCTTGGTTCTTGCCGCGATCGATCCTCTGAGAGCGAAAGCAATCCAGCAACTACCTCCCGCAATTCTGTGTAACCAACTTGCACAATGCACAGATATCTCCAAGAGAATCGATGTACACGAATCTTGATCCTGAAGAACATCAATCCTAGTCCTCACATAGCTGTCCCGCTTCTGAGAACGGGATCTGGGGCGAGGCGAAGTGATCTGATTGAGGAGCTCATGTCCCGAAGCATACTATCAGAGATTCACCGCACCGAATAATTCCCCGACCTAATGACGAATACCCGGGGTCAAGGTTAATTAGCGCTCCACCGCTGGATTCAGTTCCTCCGCCCCGGTGGCTCAGCCTGGTAGATTCAATAGAACGCCAAAAGCGCCGCCTTGGTAACTGGACAACGAAAAGGCGAAGGCCGCGGGTTCAAAAGCGAACTTTCATTCGCTGAAAGTCCCGCCCGGGGCTCCAAACATAGCCGCTTAAACGGATTTTCGATTTCAGCAACAGAATGGTTGCTGCTCGGAATCTCACGAGAGAGACCTCCAAGAAACCAATTTCCTAAAGGGACTTTGCCTTCATATTATCAGGGTTCTCACTTTTGGAGGAGGAAGCAACTTGAGTATTGTTTGGGAGAGGCTCCCTTACGACGACAAGCGGATCAGACTCATCCAGAGGTCTTGGCTGATGGGGGACGCTCGCCAAGAAAGACGTTGCTACAGCAGGCGGAGCCCCCGACATTCGCGTTCTTTGCAGATTCTACGAATCTACGCCAAGGAGCCCCAAGTACCTCGCTGTCGTTATCAAGGACCCGGATCAAGAAGGGTCTATTGTTACGAACTACTTCACAGACATGATAAAGAGGTCGCCTGTAGATTGGAAAGGAGAAAACTGATAGTCAGTATGACAGAGAGGGCGACATGTTCTACCTCAGTTTCCCTTGAAAGAATGAGTCCTAGGTGCAGACCTTAAACTGGTCCTCCTTAAACCTCTCCGTCTCGGTACTGACCAAGAAGGTCGAGAACTGCTGTGTACTACGTTGCGGCAGATTGGAAGATGCTTTTCTTCAAGCGGTCAGTATTTACTGGGGATTAATCAAAGGGACGACGAAATGAGCAGCGTAGAGGTGACCTTTCGTTCCATAGGCGTAGTCAGAACTCATGCCTCTGACGACGAGATAAGAGAGGCTAGTTGTGAATTGGAAGCGAGTGTAGAGGTCTTTCCAGAGTACCAAGAAGGACTGGATGGAATAGAAGGTTTCTCACACATCTTTGTTCTGACATATCTGCACAAACTGAGGCCTGAGCAAGTCGGAGCGTTGAAGGTTAGGCCGCGTCGGCTCTTGAGGAGGGGATTCAAGCTTGAGGATCTGCCTCTCGTTGGAGTCTTCGCCATCGACTCACCGACCAGACCTAACCCGATCGGGCTAAGCTTGGTCAAGCTAAATCGGAGAGAGAAGGGGAAGCTGGTCGTCCAAGGACTCGACTGCTTCGACGGAACCCCCGTCTTAGATATCAAACCCTACAGAAGCGACTATCGAACCGACCAGTATGAAATCGCCGAATGGAACCGCATACTCCGCCAAAAGACGGGTGAAGACATCTAACCTTGCCTGCAAATCATTCTTCATCGAAGTCGAGCAGTACTTAGCACAAAGGAGAGGCCGATTGTGGATTTTACGAATGGGTTTGGGCTCACTCATCTATTCTCCGATTTACTTCACTTTCGGTGCGTTGGTGAGTCCCTTCGTCATCCCCTACCACACGAACTTCTCTCTGGGTCTTGCTATTCCAAGTTTCAATGTCATTCTTCCTCTCGAGATCGTTCGAGGCTTTCTCTACGTCTTAGCGCTACTGCCACTACTCGCCATCCTAAAAATCCGGAACAGGTATCCCTATTTTCGCGTAGTCACTCTTCTGTATGTTCTAGGCACCCTGATCCCTTTCCTGCTGAGCCCTCTCGAAATCCTCCCATCACCTGTCCCGCTGAGGATTTTTCATGGCCTGGAAATCTTGGCAGATTCGTTTGTATACGGGGCTGCAATCGTGACTCTACTTTCTCGAAAGGTCTGATTTTGCGCGAAGACCATACGCAACACCACAAGCGTAGCTGACTCAGGAGATATTAGGCGATTGACCAGACATCAGTCGTTTCAGTACTTCGACCACTTCATGCGTGTGCTTCGTTACATCGACTTTCGGAAAGATTTTCACAACTTTTCCTCTCTTGTCGATGATGAACGTTACCCTCTTAGCAGTGGTTCCATCATCACTCAAAACGCCATAGGCTCTGGCGATCCGTTTATCCGAGTCGCTGACTAGCGGGAACGTTAGTCCGTATTTCTCTGAGAACTTCTCATGCGATTCGACGCTGTCTACGCTTATGCCCACGATTTCAGTCCACATGGCTCTAATTGGTTGCAAGTTGTCCCTGAAACTGCAGGCCTCCATCGTGCAACCTGTCGTGTCATCTTCGGGGTAGAAGTAGAGCACTACATTCTTCTTTCCGAGAAAGTCCTTGAGTCGAAGTAGTGTCCCCTCGGATGCTATACCTTCGAAGTCAGGCGCTGTATCACCGACCTTTACCTTGGTCTCCACTTCGATTCACCTCTTCACCTATCCACTAGTCCCCATCCTCAATGAGGATTGAAGACATTACGGCCTTAGCTCTACTTCTTTAGCTTTGATCCTGATCTTTGTGGGTCTTTTGTTCATCGCGTAAGCTTAGGTGGAGGGGGAGGAAGATCCTATCAAACGACTATCGATCGACCCCTTCGATACTGAACCATGCCAGTTACTTGCAACAGGCCTCGGGGAGAATGAGTCTAGGAAACCTCGCGCCAAGTCGTCCCGCAACTAGTGCACCTGAAGAACTGAGTAGATGACTCTTCAGCGCTGCGCGTTTGAACCAGCCAGTAGAACGCTTCCTTATGCCCGCACTTTCGGCATTCTACCTTAGTCTTGGGTAACGTCCGAATCTTCTCTTCCTCCCTGCCTATAATGACTACACGCTCTTTCTGTTGTTCGAGCTTCTGAACAATGCGATCTGACTGCCTGCTTTCGTACCCACACTTGGGGCAGCTTAGCACTATGGCTTTCTGCCTCTTTGTAGGCAGAAGCGCTGAGGCACATTTCGGACAAAATTGCATGCCCGAAAACCCGTCCCGAACCAAGGTTTTGAAGCAGTCGATCTAATGAATATTACCAATCGAGTATAATCGGTAATATCCTGGCAATTGCGACACTCTGAGGTATGCGGCGGCGCTTTGCAGGCCTTTCCGAGTTCTTGGGAAGGCAATCTTGCATATGGTGCGCAACCCCAGACAACCACTTTGCGACGAATCTCATCCAGGGAGCAAGATTTTCCAAGGACGAGCATCGAGTTTGCCTCTTGGTCCAAGAGAAGCAATGATTTTGTCACCGCCGAGGCCTTGCAATGAACGCTCTAGTCAATCTACGTTCCAAACCAATCAGACGGCTCTGGTTCTAACGCCAAGCCGTAGGGAGTGCATGTGGAAGGCTGGGAAATTATTCGTCTCTAGGCTTCCAGATCTCGCACTCGTTGAAATGCCTATCGAGATCGAGGCCGGGCTAAGTGATTTCTTGAATTTTGAGCGAACCGATGTTCAGTTCTGGTCGTACTACCAAAGCCTCCTTGGCGTGACGGACCCTTTCCTCAGAGCCGCCCGCTATTCATGGGACCTCTTCTTCCAAGAAATTCGCAGGGCCAAACTCCTCAAGCCAGAACTCATAGTCGCTTGCTACGGCAGTCTGCAAGCGGAACTAGCCCACGCAAGAATCTCTGAAAAGCTTCTCGCCATGGAGCTTCGCTCCAAGATTTCTGGAATCGACGCGCAATCATGGCGTCAATACCTAGCAGAAGAACTCCAGCAGTCTCAAATTGATTTCAGAACTGCGTGTTACCACGTGCTCCGCAAGCTTCGACGCAACTTAGCCAATGCCGTGTTATGGCGTGGGTCTGCGTATCCCATCATAAAGATACTCCGCGGGAACAGATTCGCGGTTCAAGTGTGCTTCGTTGAACACTACCTCAAACCTCCTCTATCTGCACTCATTACCCTAGCTAGAATTCGCGGGCTCAGCAAGATTACCAACGAACAGATACATGCGGCCGTAGGGATGCATCTTCAATATCTCGACATAGTCATCTCAAGCGACAACCTGGACCTAGCGCATAGGCGATGGGAGAACCTCTTCCGCGCCAACCTGAAGCATTCATCCCCTCCCGTGTAATCCATGACCGGTCAATCCCAAGAGTAAGGCCCTCTTGTCAACTTTCAGAGGCGAATTGATGATGCGCGACCACGAGCGAGAAGAGGGGGCGCTCGTGAGGCCTAGTAGGCTTATTGCAATTGAAGCTGCTTTCGCCCGCGTAGAGCAAGCAATCCCTCCCACGGAGTGGACCTAGGAGGGAGCAATCTTCTTACAGCACTCCTTTCCCTTAGTAGTAGCAGCAATCAGCGTTGATGCCCGAAAAATGGTAAATGAGGTCATGTGGAAAGGTCGAACCATTTACGAGTGCGAGATCTGCGGGTTCGCCTACGGAGATCTTGAAACCGCTGAACGCTGCGAACAATACTGTTATTCGCATGGCCGAAGCTCGCCGAAAATTACGGAGAAAGCTGTCCGGAAACCACGCATTCGACTGGATCCTATAACAGCATAGCAAATGGGTGATCCTTCTTTCCTCGGCAGAGTAAGCTCATGGCCGTCAAGGATTACTACTCAATGATCGTTCCGTGCTACGAGGAGCTTTATGGAGAAGAGCAACTGAAGAAGTTCTCGGATATCAGTGAGTTCTTGTCGATCTCGGTTGACGATTTCGTGCTCGATATGGGGTGCGGGACTGGCCTTGTAACGACACTCTTGGCTCGCGTAGCAGGATCGGTTGTCGGTATAGATGTGGCCAAGGGGATGATTTCGGAAGCTAGGAGAAAGACAGGTCCCCTTTATGTTGTTGCCGACGCGGCTGCGCTTCCGTTCAGGGACAAGGCTTTCAACAAGGTCATCGCACTTACTGTGATGCAGAATGTAGATAACCCGAATGTGGCTTTGTTAGAGATTCTCCGAGTGTGCAGACAGAAGGCAGTAATCACTGTGCCCAAGAGGTGGATTGGCCTAGGAGCGATAACTGCATTCTTGTCGGGACTATATCTAACGATCTTTGAGGGTGACAAAGACATCTACCTCCTGGTTACGTTGCACGAAGTCACTCGATGAACTTACGGTAATCAACTGTGCAATACATCCACTAATGACTGAACCTTCTAGAAGTGCTGGGTATCGCTAACTGAATATCGTTTCGATGAGACCAAGAAGATGGGCTATCTTCTCCTCTGCTCTGCTATGCAACGCGTTATAAGGCAAATCAGATTGTTCCCGAGTCCGCAATGGGATCGAAAATCTGCCGGGTTTCCCGTAGCTGGCTCGTGCTAGCTGGAGTAATAATCCTGCTGGAGTCGATATTCATCTACGAAGCTCTCTTGGCGGATCTGGCTGACCAGCAGAGAATGTTCGGGGTCTTCGCTGGTCTCGCCATACTCTGCTTCGCGGCCCTCTTGTACGAGATGAAGGTCGTTTTCTATGATTGAGATTAGGTCTTTGCGGCCGATTCCTCTTTCAAAGTATCCAGAGGCGTATTGAGTTCGTTAGTAGAACATCAACGTCGTCTGTTCATCGTCAATTTGATTTTCATGCGTGATAGCCCCCATCAATCCTGAAATCGAATCGAATCTGGCTGTTGCACTGGATTTTTCTAGCACGAATATGAATGAGACGAGAGTAGTGTGCAGCGGAGTTTGTCTCGGAGTTACATGACAAGTTGGATAAGTCGGGCCCTACTTCTTGGAATAGTGGCTCTAATTGTAGTCGTCCTGGTAGCTAATTGGCTCTTCAGTATTAAGATCGAAGGGGTCTGGATATCGCGAAAGGGCGGTCTGGATGTCTGGGCTCTCTGGTTCGAGAAGGGTGTCTACTGGTACGCATTGCTGGCCTACGTGGTAACCTTCGCATTCATTGGTGTGGTTTTCGCGGCTTGGTGGGGAACAAGACTCAAGGGAGTAGACAGGGAGAGCAGGCGACCGCAAGATGATTTTGGGTGGATACCAAGGAGGCCGCACATGGACGTTAGGAAATGGCTGCCAGCAGTACCGTTGTTCTTCGCCTTCATAGGTGCGGTAGTGGGTTCAAGTCTCGCCCATACGGTTGCGGCGCAATTTCTCTTGGTGAACGGGTACATTCAAGACGCGGGGATAAGTTGGCCACAGTTTCTGAGTGAGGGTTACTTACGGGCAGTGACCTACATAATGAGCGGGCACTATCCGGACGGCGCTTTTCTAATAGCGAACACGGTCGTATTCGACTTCATCAGGCTAATGCGGGCGTATGTCATCCCACTGCTTGTCCTTGTCTCCATGACTGCGCTGTTCTCAATTCCCGTGCACCACAACTGGGTTAAATCGCTGCGAAACATCATGCTCATTGCAACCATATGGTACATCTACATCATGATAGCCGAGTCACCCATGATCCTGGCCGACATCTCGCTTCCGATTCACACAATGTGGCGCATAGCGACGGCAGTCGTACTGGTCGGTGTGACGCTCTCCTTCACCGTTGCCGACCGTTTGTGGCGGGGGACTGTACCTCAAAGCACGCGCCGGACAATCATGAGATCGATACTTGTGATCATGCTGATAGGACTGCTGCTCATCGCGCCAAGTCTCCAGACGGACTTGGCATATCACAGGTTGCAGGACTATGAGGGTAACAGGAATATCTTCGAGTTTCCCTACACAATTAGGCCTCACATAGACTACGTGAAGTGGGCGGATAGTCTCGGAACAATTCAGGTCGCCAATGCTAGCATGCTCACCGTTCCTCCTCCTGTAGAGGAGGAGATCCTTCGCTCAATAAGGGTCGTCAGCTTCACAGCTGCGATAAGTCAGATGCAGTACGCCTACGGGCGTGACATAGGACAGCCATGGATGAAGCTAGCATACGATGTGGATTCAAGCGGGCAGATCACCTATGGGCCGATGATAGTTTGGAGCGGCGACAAGGAATACTGGGTCTTGCCTACGAGTCCCGTGCTACCGGAACAATCCAGTCAGGAGGTTGGTGCGCGTTACCAGTATACGCACAGCGAGGTTATTCTCGCGGTGGATGCAGCCACAGGCGAAGTGGTGCCAATCAGCAGGGTGTTCCCTGAGGCAGATCCAACTAGGATTTCAATGTACTACGGGATCGGGGGTCTGTTCAAGGAGCAGGGAATGGTCTTCCTGAGAATAGGCAATTGGACTGAAACTCACATGCCTGGGTACAAGCACTCGACCTTCTACGATGGAGAACCAGACTACATCTTCGGCGAAGATGAAAAAGTTCTGGGATTCTCTGAGCGATTCTGGTTTTTCCTCCTCCTGCAGGGCAATATACAGTTCGCAACAGGAGGTTTCGGTCGAGACATATCGGTGCTGATGCACAGGGACGTGATCGATCGAGTCTCAGCCATTCTAATCAAGGGATTGGTCGTAGAGAACGAGCCGGTCGCGAACACACCGATTCCATATCTAGTCACAGACCCGCAGGGGAACATCTACTACGCCTTCTCTGTCTACATCGAGAGGGCATTGAACACGCCGTATGCTGATACCGAGAGATTGGGCCAGTTCGTTGAAACAAGCGGCGATTTCAGACGTCCTTTCGCCGTCATGCTCGTGAACACCCATGACGGCAAGATCAGCGGATACAGATATGGAAACTGGCAGGAGAATTACATCACCAAGTTCTACGGTTCGTTCTACGGAGCATGGGACAAGGAGATGCCAGACTGGCTCGCAAGCCAAGTACGTTTTCCGAAGAGCCTCATGTATCGGCTTATCGACCTGTACAATACGTATAGGATCGAAAGTTCGGATGCGAGCAGTTGGTACAAGACGCTCAACATGTTTGACTTTCCTCTAGGAAGGGACGACTACTTCAACACTCGAATCGACGACATCCGCTACGTGCCGGTCTTCTACGATGGCCACTTGCAGTACGCCGCAGTTAGAATAGTTGAAGTCTACAAACAAAGAAGCGAGCAGTGGACACCGCGAGCCGTCGCTGGAATGTTTGTTTTCTTCGGATACGGAAAGGAGCTGTTCATCCCCTTGGAAAAGGCGCTGCCTATCCAGATAATACTAGATTCCATTAGAAGCCAGCCTGATGTACAGAACATTCTTACCACTAGGAGGCTCGCGGGTCAGGAATGGCAGGAAGGAAATCTCCTCCTCTACGTTGTGGGGAATCGCCCTGTGTATCTCCTCCCGTACTACGCGCCATCGCCCTCAGTTCTAAACGTAGGAATGGTCGTCGCTGCCGATGGCGTCACAGGCAAAGTCGGATCCCCATACTTGCTCCAAGATAGCAAAGATCCTCGAGAAATCGCTGCCGCGCCGTTCAGGGCCTATTCGCTGCTTGGAAGCGGCGTGACACTCTCCGGCGAACAGCAGCGCATAGACGCGGTCAAGGATGAGCTATCAAGAATGGGCCTTGAGGTCCGCACACCAATCCGTCAGCCTAGCGCCAACGTGGAATACCTCTACGCCAACCTGACCTTCAGGGGGCTGCAGGACTGGGACGCAGTCAACTCAACTCTGCACAATTTTGTACAGGATGTACTAATCTCGAACAACGCCAGAACAGTAAACGTGTGGACAGTCTTCACCGGAACTACAAGGATGGTTTATGTCGGCGCTTTAGTCCAAACATCCCAGGGCGTGGAACTGCACATCATAACCATTGCTCTGGCGTGATCCATCGCACAGGTAGGATCAATCTAACCAAGGCTATCGTGTCAAGCTAAGTTTATGGAATTGAACAAACATGCTCCCTCACACCGCGCCGCTCGCGAGTGTAAACTTCATATCGATTGCCAGTGTCCCGCCCCTCTCAGGGAACTGGTGATGAGGGCGCAGATCAAGTGTCCTCTCTGCAATACGAGCGTCGCCAAACTTGAGGAGGCAGAAGTCGAGGAAGCCTTCAAGATCTTCAGGGACCATTTGCGCACCCACACTCTTTCGCAGATCTACGATCACGCCCAGAGGCATGCGGGGCTCCTTTTCCCTGAGATCACGTGGATTCCGGAGAGACAAACCGAAGCTTCCGCTACATAGCACAGTACTTTCCGTCTCACAAGCCGATCTGAATCGAGGCTATGAATTTCATGGAAAAGGATTCACGCGGAACCCTGACAAGGTTGGAGACATGCGTTTCCCGAGGAGTTCAACTCCTCGTCTAGAACCGAGGAAAAGGGCAAGATCTTTCTGCGAGAAACGAACGAAAGATTAATGTGCGATGTGTGAAACGTTAGTGTTTCAACGCGCAAGAATCGGTCGGTTAGGAGGTAGGGGAGCTGAGACTGCCGGTCGCTGTTTTGCTGCTATCGATGCTGGCCACGACTTTCATGAGCTCTGGCTCAGCATATGATGTGGTCCCTCACTGTAACTGGGATCAACGGGAGCATGCCAATGACAATGCACTCGTCGAAGTTAACGTGATTTACGAAAATGGCACGTACATCCAAGGAACGACGCTTCACGTGAATGGTTACTGGGGAATCTTTCGCCTGCTTGATCATTCCTGGAGTTCCCCCTTCGCATGCATATTCGCCATAGCTGGTCATGAGTACGCGGTGTGGACCGTTAACGTGAACGGTTATCCCACATTCAGCTGGACATGGGCACCGAAGGAGCCAGGAGAACACACGCTTGCCTACATTATGTACTCAACAGAGGCAACCACTCCAACAGTAACTGTGTATGATGCAAACGTACTGTCAGAAGCGTCTCTTTCGGAATTTCCTGCTATCGCGATAACCTTGATTGGCGTCTTGATAGTAAGTCTGCTTCTCACAAGAAATGTGAGATCAGGAGAGCAGAGAGGTATTGCAGGAAAGAAGACCGGTCCGCCTTGGTTCTCAATCATCTCCATTCGAATACTCAGTCAATGAGACTGGCGCAAGACTTAGGCTCTTACTCGATAACGCTGTTCGTAAGAACTTAGCGGAATCTGTCCTACTTTCGGGTGGACTCGATACTTCGATTGTCGCTGCTACCTCATACAGATACGCAAGACTTACGGGTATTACAGTTTCATTGAAAGAGGCGCCGGACCTGAAGTTTGCGAGGATGATTGCAGAAAGATTCGTTTCGAGACATGTGATTGTGCACATTGACGAAAGTGATGTTGAGAGAGCAATCCCAGATGTCGTCAGGGTGATGAGAACATTCGATCCCATGGAGGTTCGGAACGATATCCCGATTCTGGTTGGGCTTCGTGCAGCGAAGGAAGCTGGCTTTGAGTCTGTCATGACAGGGGACGGAGGAGATGAGCTCTTCGCTGGCTACAGCTTCCTCTTCAACAAGAACATAGCTGATCTCGAAAAGAGCCTTGCGAATATGTGGAAGATCATGCGCTTCTCTTCGATTCCTCTCGCCAAGAGCTTAGGGATGCACGCCGTACTCCCGTTCCTTGATGAGGAGTTCAAGGCCTTTGCCATGAGGATTCCAGCAGGCCTGAAGGTTCGAAAGGAACGGGGTCAAGTGTACGGAAAATGGATCCTGCGAAAGGCCTTCGAAGAACTCCTGCCCGAAGACATTACGTGGCGAGTGAAGATGCCTATTGAACAGGGATCTGGAACTTCCTCGCTCCCCGGATATTATGATTCTAAGATTCCCGATGAGGAGTTTGAAGCGAGGAAGAAGGCCTGTGAACTATCGGACGGCGTGCGAATCACAAGTAAGGAGCATCTCGCATACTACCAGGTGTACCGAAAGATGTTGGAGATTCCTCGCGGAGTTGGTAAGGGAACCAAGGCCTGCCTGGGATGCGGGGCACGCTTAGAGGAGAATGCGAACTACTGCAGAACATGCGGTGCATATCCCGTCTAGTTGAGATTCGCATTTTCTCGGCGACTCAAAACCATCATTTTCGTGTCTCAAAACACGTAAATGAATGTTTAGAGTGAGAAGGTTCCCTGCTCTCAGACGCAGCGGAGGATTTCAGCTATGGAAGCTTCATTCGCGGAAGCAATCAGACTCGCTGGCAGGCTCCGCGAACTGGGCGACGAGCAATTGACTATCCTAGAGAGGGTTGACGAGGCGTGCCAAGAGCTGTATCTTTCCGGGTTTGAACATTATCTAGCCCGCAAGTGTAATGAAGAAACCCCAAGACTCCTCAAGAAGTACAATCTGACCGGCCTCACGGTTTCACAGGAATACGGTGGATCGGGCAAAATCCCATGTCCAGCACGGCAAACTCATCGGCAGGGGTTTCGAAGGAACCTTCAAGATGCATTCTCGAGTCCCAAATCCACTACCAATTCCAGTCTAAGTGGCTGATTGGATGGTTAAATGCTTCATCTCTCAAGGAACAAGCAATCGGATGGAGGTTGCAGACTGACGCGTTGGCGTTAATCCTCAACGACTATTTTGTGGCCATATGGAAGATCGATGTAGACCCTGAGGATGGGCAAGATGGCGCGAAGCATTAATACATTCACTCACAGATAGTCGTTCGCAATTTAGGGGCCAATCTTTGGTTAATCTAGCCGAGCTCATCACATTCTGGAGAAAGAAAGAGGCTGAACCAGTGGCCCCTGCCCCGGAGAGGATAATTCCGCTACCTAAGCTCCCCAGCCCGGATCTTGAGACGACCCGTTCAACCTCACCAGATGAAGCCAATCGGGCGAGAGAGGCACTGAAGCTTCTGAAGCTTGAGAGACAGATCCTTGGCTCGGCTGTCACCACGATATACGAGTCTCACACCAAGGGTGTAATTACCCAAGTTGAACGCGACCGACTGCTCGAGAAGTACAAAATTGACTTGAAACGGCTTGAGAAGGAGATTGATGAGAATCAGCGGGTCGTAGATCTTTACGACTTGGAGTCTGCCCGCGAAGAACTCATCAAGAACTTCAGAACTAAGCTCATGGAACTGGACACGCAAATTGGGAATCTGAAAGCCGGAGCCTCTCCAAAGTCCACTAGATCCCCCCAAGGGAAAGAGCAGAAGCCCAATCAGGCGAGCCAGAGAGAGGGAGCTTCGGGTGAAGAAGAGAAGAAGGAGCATTCCAACGCCAAGTACCCTGCTAAGGAAAGGAGACCCTCAGACGAGGAAGAAGAACAACAGATAAGCGATGCGGAAAGGCGCATTGAGCAGATTCGTGAAGAGATCCTCAGGGCCATGGACCGCCTTGAGCAGATTGAAGCGGAAGGATGAATTTGTCTTGGATTGAGGACGCGAAAAGGAAAGCCGTCCTCAAGGCCATGGAACCCATAAAGAATGGGTGGATAATAGGACTCGGAAGCGGTTCCACAGTAGGTTACACTGTTCCCGAACTCGCGAGACTAAGCAAAGCTAGAAAGCTCAACGTCTCCGTCGTCCCGACATCGCATCAAGTCGAACATCTAGCCATTTCGCATGGGCTTAGAACAATTAGCCTCAATGAAGCTTTCACAATAGACTACGCGATTGATGGGGCTGATCAAATCGAGCAATCCACATTGTACGCCATCAAAGGAGGCGGAGCGGCCATGCTGCGCGAGAAGGTCGTGGACACAGCCGCACACCGGTTGGCGCTAGTCGTTGATGAAACCAAGCTATCGGTACATCTTGGCGGCAGACAGCCGGTTCCAATTGAAGTGCTCCCGTTCGCCTACAAGTATGTTCAAGCGCGAATTGCGAAGATGGGCGGCAGAGCAAAGTTGCGTGAGGGACTTGGGAAAGTCGGTCCCGTCATAACGGACAACGGAAACTTCGTATTGGACGCTGACTTTGGCAGAATCACCAAGCCCATCTATCTGGAGAAGCGCCTAAAGGCCATTCCAGGACTCTTGGAAACGGGCCTATTCCTAGGTTTGGCAGATTTCGCCTATGTCGGACTGAAAGACGGAGAAGTCAGACTGCTTACTTCGCATGATATCGGCAAGGACAAGCCTAGTGTCCGACTCTCTGGTAGAGGCACTTTGGGCAAAATTTCTTCTTTGTGGTAAAGCGGCTCAAGCTCCGAGCTACCTTAATTTCTACTCCTACCTAACGCTTGAGTCGTAGAGGGAGGAAGTTGCGAAAGAAAAAGGTCAGGAAGTTACATGTAGCAAGCGACCTCTCGCGAGCTGAGAGAGTGACCACTGGGCAGTCCACTTCGGAAGAATACGAATCCTAACCCTTGAACTCTGTCATGCGATGCCGTCTCACGTACCGGGACCAAGACGAATCTTAGTGGACGCGGGCTTCAAGTGAGAAGTTCGCGCTAGAGTACTGGTGGATCAGTCAAGAGTCTTGCCGAATCTGCGTGCACCCGGCAAATAACTCCATATTGCTATTCACGATGTACTGTGTCGATTGCCTTCCTTCGCGGACTTAGAGGAACTCAGGAAGGTCGTCGACAGCGTGCTTTTCACAACAGAAAGAGGCAGAGCGATCGTCGAGAACACTTCGACGTACATGGTTTTAGATCAGATACGCAAGAAAACAGACAAGAAACTGATGGCTTTTTGTTTCTTTCGTGCGGGTCGATTGGCGTCCAGAGAGTTGTTCGACAAGATGATCGAGTCCCTCTACAATGTTGACACGGTTCTTGCCGTGTCTGTGGTCATCGGGCTGTTCGACGTGATCTGCGAAGTTGCAATGCTGGATCTGGCGGAGCTGAAGGAAGCAGTTAGTCGCATCCTTTCAATTCCGGGAATCTCGACTCGTGCCCTCATGGTAGGTATGGTCCTGCAGAATCAACCAGTCTCTTCTTCAGTTTCAAGTTGAGGAATGTTCCAGCGGTAGTTGTGGTCGCCCTCTCCTATCCATCACGGAAAGAGTCTCTAGTCATGTGTTTCCGTTTTGGGGCGTTTCATTAACCAGTTCTTGACATCAAAAAGTGAGACTTCTCGGATTACCTTGAAGCCATAGCCTTCGTAAAGGCCCACATTTGCAGGTCCGTCAGTCGTGACATATGCGGCTTCGCCAGCGCTGTCGACGAGAGCACAGAAATGACCTAGCAGCCTGCGGCCTAAACCTTTTCCTTGAAATTCGGGTTCGACACCGAACCAGCTTAAGTGCCAGTGGCGTTCGTTGAAATCATGTTCAGCAAATAGTGAAAGCCACTTTAAGACTCGGAGTAGATTGGCTCCTGTTGCCAAGAATAAGCGCGGTAACACTTGAAGTAATTGTCCCTTAGATGCTCTGCACGTTCCAGGTTTCATGATGTACATCGCGGCGATGATTCTGCCGCGACTTCTGACACATATTCCGTCGTGCGGAAGTGTTTCGAGAATAGATCTAATAACCGCAGTGAGTCGCTTGCGGGCTTGGTATGGAGATCCCCATAATCGGATGGTAGCTGGAAGGTTGCACATCGTCGCGCTAAGAAGTCGAGCGGTCTCTCGCGTATCTGACGGGTTGAGAGCTTCGATAGGCGCTTTCAAGAATTCAGCGACGGGATATGGTATCTTGAGATCACCTTGGATTAGTAGATGTCTTATTCGGCCTTTAACTGTTTGAAGAGAATGTGTTTTCCGCTCGCCGTTCGTTCGATGTAATCGACCTCTTCCAATCTGACCCTGACAAGTGGGTTGACCGAATTCAATCTCTGCGTGAGCGTCTGGATCTCTTGCGTAGTTAGCGCTGTTCTCGGAGCCACCAGCAAGGTGAGTTCGCCGACTTTCGATTGAACAAATTGGAATTGTTCGATCAGGGGCAGTCGTATTGACAGTAGTGGAACCAAGTAGCTTGTCCAAGATATTGGATAAGATTGTGTAAGGACCCAGCCTGGAGACCGACCTTCAATTCTCGCGAGAACAGGAAACGCTCGGCCACAGGGGCATTCATCACCAACGGTTGCCAAGTCACCAGACTCATACCGAATGAAGGGCATCACATAATTGTGAAGGTTTGTAACGATCAGTCGTCCAGTTTCACCTGGTCCACAGAGCTCACCATCCTTCGTCACCACTTCGACCAAGGCCATGCCTTCATTCACATGCAAACCCTTATGTTCGCTGCATTCCTGCGCGACGTATCCTGCGACTTCTGATAGTCCGTAGCGGTCGAATACGGGAGAGTTGAACGCTCGCTCGATTAGGTCACGATGATTGGGCAGAAGCACCTCCACTATGGTGGCGATGCCACGCAATCCCATTGTTGCGTCTACACTCGCACGGAGAATTCTATTTGCAAGAGAACTCAGAACGGACACGTCGCCAAGCAACGAAGCAGGATGAAGTGAACGGATCAAGCGAACCGCGGCCGAAGAGTCTCTTGTCAGTCTGGAAACCGGAACCCTTACCTCTCCTATCAGCATTGTGCGCCCACTAGGCTGGTCCGTTAGCATAGCAGTCTTATCTCCAAATCTCAATCCCATCCAAGATTCGAACAAGAGTCGAGAAGCGAGGACAAATCCTGTTGCATCCTTGTCGCTGTAGAATTCAAACATTCGACCAGTCCCAGACGTTTGTGCGAGTTTCCTTCTCCTATTCGAAATCGTAGAAGAAACCGTCTTGTGTGGAAACGAATTCTTCATTGAGCCCTTCGAGACAATAGGCAATCTTCCTAGATCTTCTGCTTTTCTGACATTTGAAATAGATGGGTTCAGGGAATCGTAGGCTTCTCGATAGAAGGGAACACTCGAATACGCATGCGCGATCAGTTCTCTGATTCTCTCGTTCCGCCACTTTTGTAGGGTTTCCCGGTCCCATTGGAGACGGCTTAGAAACCTGTATTTCCGAAGAGATCCGGTGGCGATGGCCACCAGTGGTGAGATGGCGTATCTCAGGATTGGGTCACGCATACATGTCGCCTTTACACTAATTTGACGTCGGAGAGCTTCGTCGGCTCGGTTCTTCTTTAGTGCCGGGGGCGGGGATCGAACCCGCGGCTTCTGGGCCCAATGCTCTCCAGATTATGAGTTTCGCCCCTTTAGCCTGGCTGGCGCTCTACCAGCTGAGCCACCCCGGCCCAACGAACAAAACCGGGTCTGTAGGTAATAATGTTCTCTGCCACCCGAACCGGGCTCAAAACTGTTTAATGATAAACGTCGCATGTTCAGAGTGCAGGCTGGATCAGACGGGCATGGAGTTCGATTACCTAACGCTCGATGACTTGGACCTGCGGGAAAAGAGAGTATTACTTAGGCTCGACATAAACTCCCCGTTGGATCCTACCACCAACCAGATTCTCGATGACACCCGGATCGTGGCGGCCAAGTTCACTTTGGATGCGCTGACCGAAGCCAGAGTGGCAGTGCTTTCTCATCAAAGCCGCCCCGGGAAGGACGACTTCACCTCACTAAAGCAACATGCAGAGTTACTCCAGAAGAACTGTTCACAAAATGTCAGGTTCATTGACGATGTCATGGGCCCGGCTGCGCGAGAGGCGATTAAGCAAGTTCAGAAAGGGGAGGTTCTCGTTCTGGATAACGTTCGTTTCTGCTCTGAAGAAAACGTGGAAGACACAGGTGAGAAACTCGCGAAAACAAATCTGGTTTCCAGATTAGCCGCGCTCTTCGACCTCTACGTCAATGATGCCTTCGCGGCTGCTCATAGGTCGCAGGCTTCCCTTGTGGCATTTCCGTACGTGCTTCCATCCGCAGCGGGGCGACTCATGGAGAAGGAGCTGAGCACCCTCAAGCGTCTATTGAAAGATCCTGAAAGACCAAGCACATACATCCTAGGAGGCGCAAAGATAGAGGACAAGGTGCCAGTCATCGAAAACATTCTGGCGACTGGTTGCGCTGACCATGTCCTTGTGGGGGGCAATGTTGCGAAAGTCTTCCTCAAAGCCGAAGGGCAGAGATTCGACAAGTCTGAGGAAGGAGAACTGGCCAAGGCTAGCGACCAAGTCAAGAAGGCCAAGCAGATCTTGGCAAAGCATCGAAAACGCATTCTCATGCCTTCAGATTTCGGAACCCTGAGCAGCGGGAAGCGAGTTGAGACATCAATCCAGAAGGTAGTGAGAGCAGGCACGGTACTTGACATTGGCGCTCAAACCGCAGAAAGGTTCGCCACCATAATAAACGAATCAAGAACCGTAGTGGCTAGTGGACCCTTGGGCGTTTTCGAGCGGGACGGATTCGAGAGTGGAACGAAGACCATTCTTGAGGCGATGGCCATCAGCAGCGCCTTCACCGTAATAGGTGGAGGCCATCTGGCTGGCTATGCTGGAATCTTGGGCATAGCAGACAAATTCTCACACGTGAGCACTGCCGGAGGCGCAATGCTTTCCTTACTTGCGGGAGAGGAACTGCCCGCCATCAAAGCACTTGTCGAAGCCGCGAAGCGACAGGAGAGAGGCTAGTGCGGATGGTAACAGAGAATTTTAAGCAGGTCTCCTCATAGTCGGACCGGCGCCTCGGTGGCTCAGCCTGGTAGATGCAGATTCCACTTAGGCAACGGAGAGCAGCCGCCTTGTAGGAACATTCCTAGAGAGCGGCAGGTCGCGGGTTCGAAGCCCGCCCGAGGCTCCATATTAAATGCTTGTTTTTCCCGATTTCTGGCCGATACTGACCCGATTGGTTGGGATTTCAGCCAGTTGGTTTTCCGGTGCTACGAGATTTCCTAATGGGTACAAGCCCTCATAATCTTCAAGCATGAGAGCTCATTCTGGGCGGTCACCTGCTCAAGCTGGGCTCTCTAGAACTTGGACTTCTTCTCTTCTACGTTGACTCTTTCTCTAGCAGCCTGAGTCTTGCGCGCCTGAGCTGCTGTTCGTCAAGTTTGTTGAAGTACTCAGTCAATGCTTGTCTTATCGCCTCAGGTTTGGATCCAACGATTCCTCTCTGAACTATCGCGTCAAGTCGTCTTGCCAGTTCACCTGTGAGGTCGAAGTCTATTCTCGTGCTATAGCGGTCATTCTGCATCTTCAGTCTTCTCAACTTCACGATCAATTTCGGTTTCCGGTCGATCAGCATCTACGTCGACGAGAGGCAACTCTACGTCCTTGGGTGGGATGTCGAATGATTGAGCAGGTTCCGATTCGATAGCTGGCTCAGGCTCTTCGAACTCCCCTAGCTGACCAAGTTCCACTGAACGCGCGATCGCTTGCTTGAGTTCCCAAAAAAGTTCTAGATCTTCTAGCGTTCCGTCCCAATCCATGCCAACAGATTCGTGCAGTTCCTTGATGTGTGCCTTTATCTCCTCGTAACTAGCCTTCGTTCCGGTTTCTCGGAGTCGGACTCATCGGTGGTCATTGTTGCTCTGCTCCCTGTTCTACCTGGATAGCTTTCTCTGGCTGCACTTCGAACGGGTTGGCATCAAGTTCGATGAGCAGAAGCTCTAGGTCCGTGACAGGAAGCTCATAGGGGTCAATCGGCTGCGGGGTCTGTTCAATCGAGGCACTGATTTCCTGCGAGACTTCAGGGGATAGGAGAGAATCTAGCTCAACAGGCACCTCACTAGGATCAATCTCAGGTATCTTCTCGTCGACTGAGTCTGTTTCCGCACGCGGGTCGGCTCCAACATCCAGGTCTTGCTGAGCTTCGGCCTTGGCTTCAACCTGAGGCGCTTCTCGTGTCTGCCGGGAGAAGCGCACAAGCTCTGCTTTGCTTCTGAGAATTCATCATTTGAGGGCACATGTCATTGGAGCCCTTTCTCTATGCTTCCCTCCGCCTATGCTCTTTGGTCTAGGGGCGCAGCCGGGGAATAAGACTGTGGAGCCCAAGTGATCGGTTCAAGCGACCTGACGGTTTCTCCCCTTGCATGTCCCCGTTACCCTCATCGTTTGTCAATGGTGAATCCCTGCTGACGGAATTGTTGTTGGATTCAGATAAGCGATGAGCGGTCGCTCACACGTCGACTATCATAGCTAGGAAACGACACCGCGAGGAGAACGCCATCCTCGCTTTCAGCGGGTCACGACAGGGCGTTGGCTAGGGCTGACGCTTCTTTGCAAGCACAGGCCCCCCTCGGTGGCCTCTCTTCGCGTTCAGGACCTGCGCTTCTTAGCGATCACAGCGATGATGCCGATGCAGCCGACTACTCCGATGGCTGCCAGCCACGGCGCCAAGACTGCGAGCGTGTTGACGGGTTCCACGAGACCACCGACCGGGGCGACAGGCGTGACGAAGGTCTTGAAAGCAAGATCATATCCTTCAATTCCTCCCGCATTCCAACCCGCTTCATTATTGTTGTAATATTCTTGTCCTCCAGCGTAAGGATCCCCAGAAGAATCTCCGAGAGTATACAGCGTTCCCCCCGGCGGTGAATTAGGGGCGGCTGTTATGACTACTGCGTATACATTCCCTGCAACGACCGAAGGGGAAGAGAAAGTGAAAGCAACGAAAACGGAAGGAATTGGAGGAATTCCATTCCAGACCGGTGGATTCGACGCTGTAGGGACTAGGGAGCTGGAACCCAGCAACGCTCCCGCAGGGCTCCCTGAGTGAATCTCAACTGTGATGGCACCATTCGAAGCACAACCAGTTAGGCCACCAGTTTGGCATGCGATGATAAGGTCCACCTCCGTCAAGGAACCGGTCAACCCAGCTGTAAAAGTCTGGGCGTGAAAATTGGTAGCTCCGCCAAAGTTAACCAAATTCACATCATGGTTTACTTGTGTCTGCTGCTGGTCAAGCGTACCTGCCGCAGCCACCTCAATCGGTAGCAGAACCACGGTCGAAATCAGAATCACCGCGATCAGAAACATGAATCGCCTTCGAGCAACCTTGACCAAACGAGCCACCTTCCTCAGACCTCAAACGAGACAGTACGATACGGCGGGCTGCTACTATATCATACTTACCATGCTGTCCGCTCTTCGATCCGCCTTCTGGGAACTATGATCCACTTGTGTACCGATGTCTGTTTCACGAGGCCGCCTCGGTTTTCCCCTTTCCACATTATCGGATTTCGTGATCACGGATTACTCGGCTCCTAGCGCAGAATTCGCCAACCTTCGGAATCATACCTATGGATTCCGGCTTTCGCGTCAACCCCAACCAACTTTATGCCTCGCCGTTGGAAAACTCGTTTCTTCAGCTTCCGAGCAACTCGAAACGTCGTGACCAGAACCGCTCTGCTATAACCCGCAGCCAACGCTTCGTAGCACTGCCCAATGCCGCGAACAACATCGTCGCGTGAGGACTTGACCTCAATCGCGGAGGTGCCGCCCAACGGGTAACGGCGTCCTGCACCTAAGCGACATAGAAGACGATGTCAAGAGAGCATTCTCAATCATCTCTGGCCATTGGAAGAATGCAACAGGAGAAGCGGAACAGAAGATAACGCACATAGAAGCAATACCATTCTCGCTTAGGGACGGTTCAGCTGAGATTGTAGCAATAGACGGCTCATATGCCCCCGTCTATCGCATGTCCAGCCTATGGATTGTCGCCATCCGTGCAGTCGATTGCGGTCGAGGGTTCCCACTCGTCCAGAGTCACAGACGAAGCAAAGAAGTTGAGAAGAGTCCCCGTAACCCTACGATTGATAGTGACAACTGATCCTTATGCATCGGGAGAAATAGGTGGCATATCAGGCGTCGCACATACCAAACTCGACGACAAAGTGATAAGGCGTCTGCGGCAGACCCACTTCTGCTACAAGAAAGGTTGTGACTTCTGGACACGAAATCCCGAGCAAGAGGTGCGTCACAGGAAATGGCACGCAGAGCGCGAACTCGACGAATGGGTGAAGCGCTCCGAGAGTGGAGACAAACGTTCCGTCTGAAATTGTCAAATGCAGCCCTCAATATTACCTCTAGGAGTGGGCTCGAAACCCAGCTCTAGAATGCTTCTACCCGGTTCGCACAGCAATAGGGTCTTCCTGACTAGCGCGTTCTGCCGAAGTAATTTCCAGCTGATGTTCGAACTCAAATAGACTTGCATTCTTTGTGACCAGCCCGTCAATCACTTTTTGGGCGTCTTTCGGTTCGTTCCAAATCTTGTCCAGAACATCTCTGACTTCAGCCTCATTTCGTGCCCTTGTGCAGACTTTCTGTACGGTCGCCGGCTTTTCGACTCCGCGGTTGTGGAACATCTCGTTCAGGTCAGCAGTCTTCAAGAGTTGAATGTTCATTCTGGCAGCGTACTGGGCTATAGATATCGACTCGTTTCCTACGGCGATCTTTTCCTCGGGGTTGAAGGCTGTTCCTGCGAAGATGCCGATAACGCCTTGTTTGATTGTTCTGCCTTCTGATGTGTCAACGCCGAAGTCGTAGCTCCATTTTAGGACGTTCAGAAAGCCCTCTAGGTCCCTCCTTCTCACCAGCCCCCATTTGCATTCCAGAACGTACGTGATGGATTGGCTGATTGGGCTAGGCTGTACTGTCCAAACCCTATCAACCTCAGCGAACAGCTTTCTCTCACCTATTGGCCTGAGGAGCTTCAGGGTGATCCGGCGCTTGTCCATTCTTGTTCGGTGCGTTTGTTCGAGGAACTCTACTCCCTTTGTGAGCTTGTCGACGAAGAACTCGACGCAGGCCTCCCAGTTATGGCCCACGCGGTTGTCTTTGCCTTTGACTCTCCTGATGTAGTCTCTCTTGTCCTCAATAGCGATTCTGAGATCGTTCTCGCTTAATTCTGAGTGATAGCAGTAGGGGAAGCTGAAGATCTTCAATTCCTTAATCTCGTCTCTGTATAGTTGCATTGCTCTGTCAAGTGCAAGTCGAATCTGATCCTCGTTGCACCGAAGCTTCTGCTTCAGAAAGCTGAGGCTGACGATCTCCTTGAGCTCCCTAGCCTTGAGAATCTCGTCCCGAATGACACGGATTCTTTCGGCCAAGGGATTAATGTGTGAACCGCCTGCGAGCAATGAGTCAGTTCGTTGGAGGGCTTCTGCGATTGCTTGGCTGCGAAATATTGACGGATCTAGATAGGTTACGATGAATCCTGCTGCAAATGGCGTTTCATGCTCGGCTGTTCTGTAGCCGCGGAAGAATACTTGGCCTCGTCTCTCGTACCTGCGCAGGTCTGTTGCCACATCGCGGATCGTTATGCCTTTGTCCTTCAGCAGCTTTGCGATCTCGCTAGTGTAGAAGGCCCTGTCAGGTTTCTCTCAGCAGATTGAGTATCAGCTGAGACTTGTTCGTCTTCACGATGTTTTTTTTCACGGCGTTTTGGAGAACGAGAGGAATCTCAGGCTCTCCACTTGTTTCTCATCAGAACCACTTTTGAGAAGGAAGAGGTGGTATGAGCGAGTGTTGTATCGGTGGCCTGCTCTGCCAGCGAATTCGCTGTGTCTCTCGCGAAGCGGCATCGGTGTCCTGAGCAGCAGCCCTGCCTTCCAACAGCGATAGCAGACAGACTCAGCCGCACGAGCAGTGAGATGCAGCTGTTCAGCCACATCCCTACTGCTTCTCGGCTTGCCGTCAATCATCAATTCCAAGAGGCTGTCTCTTGAACCGTAAGGGCGACCCATGTTTCGAGTTTCATCGCTGAGGCTCTTAACCCGCTAACCCGACTGAAACCCGATTCTACTAGGGAATCGTCGGATACGGGCTCAGACGCCTCACAGGAAATAGCCCGAGGCTCCAAACCTCTGATCGGACTCTGCAACTCTCTCGATTACACTAGTTCAGGCAAGCGCTAATGTTCAAGGAATCACAGAACTCTGGAACGTAGGGCGCGAAATTGATTAACTCTCGACTTTCGTTGCGTCCTTGGTGCTGACTAGGCTACTTTCGTTGTGTTGTTGGGTCCACACCTAGCGGACGCGGTTCATACAGTGGAGCCAGTTGAGGAAAGAGAGGAATCGTGTGAGTGGAGAGCTGGCTGTAGCTGTCCTCCGAACATCGTGATGAATTCAGGTCGAAATGCTGAATAGCAGCACGATTGTCCAATATCCACACGAATATGAAGGAGCCACACTGTAATGACCGGTCATGTCAAAAGGATACCGCACATCACCCTCGGCGCATCTGACATGAAAAAGGCAGTGTCCTTCTACGAGCAGATTCTAGGTCTTGAGAAAATGGGCGAGTGGCCCACTTATGCAATCTTTGACATCGCCGGAGTAGAGCTCGGCTTACAGCCAAGACAGAGACCTGAGATTTGCCTGCTCGTTGACGACGTTGACAAAGCCTACGGAGATCTTAAAGACAAAGGAGTCAAATTTCTAAGCGAACCAAAAGATCAGCACTGGGGAGGTCGCGCCGCTACTTTCGTTGACCCTGACGGGAACATCTTTGTGATCGAGTCGTTCCAATGTAAAGTCTGCAGCAAGTTCTGTGAGACCTATCGCGAGCTACTTGAAGAACACTTGAAGAAACACAAATCGAAGCCGTGAGTGATCAATAACGTCTCAGGCAATTAGAAGACGAGAGGTTTCTGCATCGTCACATTGAAACAGTACTGAACAGGATCGTGAACAGTTTCCTATCGAAACAGCGACTCATGCAGAGCCTCCCTCTGATTCTAGCGATTGTCCTCTTACTCTATTCAATCAACAACATCTCCACATTCCTCGTCTTGAAGAAAGCCACCCTGCTGTCGGTGTTCGTTTGGAATACTTGTACACCAATCAGCATCTCAACTGCCGTGGTACTCGTCTTCGGGAAGGAAATGCGAGTCCTCAGCAGTTCAATGGTGCCTCTTCTACTGTGGTTTGGCTTCCTTGGTCTCTTCGTATTCTGGTCGGGATGGCTTGACCTTCAGCTTGCTTTTCTCGTGCAGGGTCAGCATCTAGTGATGACTGTAACTGCTGTTTACTTGGTCAAGACCAGATGGGCGAAGAAGGGCGCTTTCGTAGGTCTGGTAGCCTTACTACTGTTGATCGTGAGTTTCAGAGTGCTGGGACCGTATGCTGCGCCCCTTTGGTAGCAGAGCAAGGTTGGGCCTCGGCACTGGAGCGGAGAGATACGCGTGTGTCGAATATGTGGGAAACTGCTCCTTGAAATCTAAGGTCTCCAAATCCAGTTCAGCTTTGCAAGGTAAGGGGCTCGATCTATGCTCTGCCGGACCAATCGTCCATACTTTCCTAGCGCGATGATCCTTGAGCTCAATCAAGCTCTGTGAATTCTCGACCTGAGCACTATCTTGGCCTAGTCGGATCTTTTGCTAGCAGAAAGAAAACCATCGCTGCAGCAATACCTAGGGTTCCAAGACCGCTTCCCATGCCTTCGTAGCCAAAGGAGAGCAACGATAGTCCTCCAGCCATAGTTCCAAGGGCGGAACCGATGTTGAGGACCGCAGTGTCCATCGACATCATTGTACCCCTGAGCCTTGGTATCTGTTCAAGAGTCAAGCTGTTAGCTGACGAAGCAACCATACCGAAGAACCAACTGCCCAACAACATCGAGAGGATGGAAAGCGAAACATGGGGCACAAGAACAAATGAGACAGTAAGTATTCCTGACAACAGAGCAGTAAAAACTGTTGATGGTTTTCTTCCGATTCTATTCACGAGCCGAGCCGTACTCAAGCTACCTAAGGCATAGGATAATGCTGCTCCTAACAGAACGAGCGAGGCAAGTTCCATAGGCATCAAGAATCGTTGCCTAAAGAATGACATTGAGTAAAGCAGAATTGCCACAAAAGCTGCAGAACGAAGAGCGTCACCGATCAAACACGCAACAGCGGATCTGTTCATGAGGATCTCTTTGAAACTCAGATGAGCTTTCGTATCCGACGAGATCCCGCGGCTCCCGGAAGCCGATGGAAGACCGACAAAAGCGGTCAGAAGGCTTGTGAGAAGAATTGGCAGGACAAAACCTAGAAGCGGAAAACGCCAGCCTCCGAATCCTGACATCAGGGCAATTATTGGTGCCCCTATGACGTAGGCTAGTGCTCCCCCGGCAACGATCCATCCTATTGCCCTTGGTCTTTTCTCCAAAGGAAAATGCTCCCCGACTAGAGTGAATGTCATCGGATTGACTATCGCATACCCTGCTCCGCTCAGCGAATAGAACACAAGCAACGGCGTGAAGTCTTGAGCTAGAAGGCAACCCAAAGCAGAGACAGTCATCAGCAGCACCCCGACGAGGAGTAGTGACTTGTGACTGAATCTGACGCTCAGAACACCCATCAGCAACGCAAGAACGAATGCAGCAATAGAATATGCCGTATTGACTTGCCCCGTAACACCGACTGAAGTATTGAATGTGTTCCCTATATCGATAAGAAGGAGAGCTGCGAAGACCGCTATCGGACCAGAAGCAAAACTAGCCACAACTAATGTCGGCAGGAACAACTTTCGACGGGAGGCTTCGGAGGAACTTGGGCTGCTCTCCATAACCCGAAACTGCCCAAGATTACTATTTGTGTGTCATCCGTGGTGCGAGCAGTTGTATTTGAACCGGCGCTACCGCTGTATGACGCCATGAAAACCGCTTTCTTGATTCTGTGCTAGAACGGAATCCTCGGTTGGTTAGACTCGTCCGCATCATGCTCCCAAGCCCTCGCCCGTGGCTAACATGAAACGCGCGCTAAAGCGGAGAGCTAGACGTAAGTGTGAAAAATATGTGGGAAACTGCTACTCGATATTTAAGGTATATGTGTGATATGTTTCCTCTCCTGCTCTGAGACACGTCCGGATGTTTCTATGGTTACGCGATCCAAGGTCTTGGCTGCATCTGTCGAAGCGATCGCCTGATCGTTAGCTAGCGCTCCCTCTCACAGGCTTTGACGTGTCCATTTTTGGAAACTGGCAGACTTAGTGTCTTTCGTGAGGTCTTGGAGGAGTCGACGGACTCCGGGAACGGCGTCGAATCCTCTGTCTGAACTGTAGATCGTGGTTATGTGAGCTCTCATCATCATCGTGAGGTTAATGCAATCTAAGTAGCCGAGCGGATACGTGCCTAGGTGGTGTTCCGCTTCCAGTTGATCCTCCATGGTCGGGGGCTCGATTGCTAGGCTTGTGTACGATTGGATGCTGTCCAAAAATCGGCAAGTCTTGATCGTTTGTATCTGGAGAGCCATAGAGCCGCCTCGTCCTTGACGATAGTCGATGTTAGCGTTGCTTCACCGTTCTCTATCCTGTGGAGGATGAAACCCGACGCAGCGACTTCCGGTTTGAAAAGGTCCCGTTTCGTTGCCCTGAACCAGTTAATGAAAATCGTTGAATCGAGAAAATTCACTTCGACCTACGCAACTTTGCGCCTGCCTCTTCAAGAAAGAGTTCGTCGCCGGACAGGTCACCTGAGATGCCGCTGGCGATTCCGAACAGTCTTTTCGTTGGATTTTCGACCTTCTTTGGCTTAGAAAGCACTAACGACCCGCTTTGAACCTTGTACTCCAGCACGTCCCCTGAGCGCTGAGTTATACATGTTACTCACGGAAGCCTCTCGAAGGGTAAGAGATTGCAGGTTTCGACTCGGGGGTCCAGAGAACTGATCCGGCGTTTTCCCCTCTCACATTCCTACCGGCGTCCCCCTCTCTATTGAGACCTCTTAAGGAATGGATTTCAGCGATTGGTTTCAAGGAGTAAATCTTCTCCTCTTGTTGATAACTCGCCACACGGCGTAAGCAATCAACGCGACGATCACGACTATGACCAACGATTCGTAGGAGAGGATTGGCATTCTGATTGTCCCACGTGCAAGTTGGTTGCTGTATCAGTCAATAGTTCATTAGCGGTTAGCGAAGATAAGCCAATCCTTTCTCTTGCAGTTATTCGGTCTCTCCCAACCCTTAGATGATCTTCTTCCTTGTCAGAAAAATGAAGATAGAAGCAGCGACCAGAATGACTGCTGCAACTCTTTGCGCTTCTTGAATAAGCACTGTCTCCTGCTCGCTCAGAGAAATAGGTTGTCCAGTTATTGGGTTAAGTAACGTGTCAACAGGTGCAAAATTGTCTGTGAGGATTGGAGCCTTGCTTACGTCTGCCTCAAAATAATTCGCGACGTAGTCCTTGAAGGTTTGAATCCGAACAACCTTTGCATTTTCGGCCAGCTGTTCCAGGTCCGATTTGGAAAAAGTGTTCGACATGAGGGTTGCTAGGATGATGACATTCTGAACGTCAGGGTATCCCGGACCTCTCACAGCGAAGGTGTAGACGTTCGGAAATGAGGCACGCATGGTGTTAATCTGGGCAAGAAGAAGTTGCGATCCCTGCCCAGATACGCTAGCTATAATATTCGAGACTACGCTACCCTGCGCGGTCAAGTGACTTGCCACCTCCTTGAAGAACTCGAGGGTCATGAGGTGGAATGGGACGTAGCTCTTTGAGTAGGCGTCGAGGATTACTAAGTCATACTTCTGACTGGTTTTGTGGAGGAATGTGCGTCCATCTTCAGTGTAGATGTGCAGTCTGGGGTCGCCGAGCTCGAGCGCGAAATACTGTTCAGCAACCCTTGTGACTTCTGGGTCTATCTCTGAAACGTCCACCATCACGGTGGGATAGTCCTTCAAGAACATCTTGGGGCCAGTGAATCCTCCGCCTCCGATGAACAAGACGCGGGTGATGTTTGAATTTAGCAAGAATCCTAGGTGAAAGTAGTCCGTGTAAGTGAAGACGGTTCTAGCCGGGTCTTGCAGGTCCATAGCGCTATGGAAATTGTCGTCCAAGATGAGGATTCGAATGTACGCTTGACGCGCTGGGTCATAGGAGTCGGCGACCACGAGATGATGGTAGGGGGTGTCAGTTTCGTAGATCGTGTCGCCTAGCGCCAACGTGTAGGCCGCTACCGTCAATCTATGATTAACCATATAGGGCGCTACGAACGGAACAACTGCGAGCACGAGCAGAACGAAAACTTTCATTCGATGGCCCAGCCCTAGGAATGCAACGACTAACAGTGTCATGCCCAGCGCGACAATGATCTTGTTAACCCCAAACTCCGGAATCAGAACGAATACAGTGACGAAAGTGCCTACGATACTGCCTAACGTTGAGAGCGCGTACAGGTTCCCTGATGCCTTGCCAAGCTTCTCGAAACTTTTCGCCGCGAGCCGAATAGCGAAAGGGGAAACCATGCCCAAGAGCAAGCTTGGTGGTCCAAGTAGCGCTATAGTGGCCAATAGGGGGGAATACCTTTCGCCGATGTTAAGTCGGATCACTGAATCGAAAACGGGAGGAGCCAGAGCAGGCATGCCAAGAACCACGATTCCCGCCGAGAAAATAACCGTTGATAGGACCTGGAGGTCTGGCTTTCGATCTGCGAGCTTTCCTCCTAGGTAGTAGCCGGCGCTTAGGGCTGACAATACTACGCCTATGAGGCTACCCCAGACGAAGATTGAGTTGCCGAAGACTGGGGCGAGGAGTCTGCTGCCTAGGAGCTCAAGTGCCATCACCACTGCGCCCGAAACGAAAACCGAAAGCAAGAGACGCAGTTGCGAGGTCATTGCCAATCCAATTTGAATCTAGCCGCTAATAAAGACTCAAACTGCAAGCAGGTATGACTGGTGGGGGCGGCCGGATTTGAACCAGCGACCTCTCGGGCCCAAGCCGAGAATCTTAGACCATGCTAGACCACGCCCCCAGAAGAGATCGGTCTAGCGAGAGACAGCCGGTATAAGCAGCAAGATTCTGTAAAGAAGATTTCTGGAGAAGTCCGAATAAGAGAACCGAAAACTTGCGTTCTTCGTTTACACGGGAGGAACCGTTCTGTGGTTCCCGGTCACGAAATGCTTATGAAGTAACCGGGTGGCTAACGGAAGTTCGAGTGTCCTATCTTGTCTGAAGATATTGGCGGGGAACAGGTCACGGAGGAACCGGCTGAAGAAGAGGTTGTCGTCCTAATGCCAGTGGCCGAGAGTGGAAGCTTCCTGTACGTTTGCTCGGAATGTGGCACGCAACTCACTGAGATACCTTACTATAACAGGTTCTATTGCGAAACCTGCAATCTCCACTACTGAATCTCTTGAACACAGTCTCTGAAAGAAGGTTCGTTTATCTATCGGGGATTCCCCCATCGCTCTGTTCATAATCGGTCGGAGAAGGTACTGGAAGTCGCAAACTTATCGGCGGCCGCCCTTTTTTTCCTGTTTTTCTTATCGTTGGAGTTACGCTAGGATTGTTGCTTCCGATAGACCCAGTCTTGGCTGCTAACACCCAGCTGAATTACATTGAGGAATATGATGTCCCAACTCCAGAGTCAGCTCCCCTGGCCATAATGGTTGATAGCCACGGAGTAGTCTGGTTCACAGAGTCAAACGCAAGTAAGCTGGCTAGGTTTGATCCCTCTGACCGTAGCCTCACGTAATATCCCGTCCCGGGTGCTGGTGATATGCGGGGCATAACGATCGACAAGAACGATTATGTGTGGCTGACCGGGAAGGGTTCGGTGAGTCCAGGAGGCGCGATTGCTCCGGGAGGCCATGGGCGACTAGTCCGTTTCGACCCAGTGAACCAGGACTCTACCTTCGTCGCCGTCATCCTGGTGGCTCTTCTGGGAGTTTTCATCTATCTAAAGAGAAGGGACTCAACTCGTTTCTGAAGCCGGCTTTAGTTTTAAAGCGTCGCAGAGCGCTCACTGGGGCTAGGGATGTTTCTTGGCGGTCGCGGAAAAAGTTCGTCAATTCACGAGCTCACCAATCTCGCGCATGACTACACTCAGCGACGAGTACGGGGCGATCGATCTATCTCAGGGTATGCCCGATTTCGATCCACCATCCCAGCTGATCGAGGCGGCCGTTAACGCGATACGGCATGGCTCAAATCAGTATGCGACAAGCTGTGGTCAGGCTGAACTTAGAGAAGGTATAGCAAGAAAACTGAAGGAGTATAATAGAATCGAGGCTAATCCAGAGAAAGACATCACTGTGACGTGTGGGGCGACAGAGGCCATCACGGCCGCTGTACTGGCCTTGACTAATCCTGGCGAAGGCGTGGTTGTAACCGAACCATTCTTCGAGAGTTATGTCCCAGCTGCCATACTCGCTGGTTCTCATGCGACTTATGTTCCATTCGTGGGACGACATCTCACGCTTGATGAGGAAAATCTCAAGGATGCGATGGAGAAGCGTCCCAAACTGATTATTCTCAACACGCCGAACAATCCTACCGGAAAAATGCTGGACTCAGAACAGTTGAAGCTCATAGCCGATCTATGCGAAGAACAGGAAGTCATAGCGATTGTGGACGAAATCTACGAACATATCACCTACGATGGCAAGAAGCACGTTAGCCTAGCCACGGTGGGAAATATGCATGAACGAACCGTCACCGTGAGCGGCGCTTCAAAGACATACTCCGTGACAGGCTGGCGAGTTGGCTGGGCGATTGCCGAAGCGAGGTTATCGGATGCTGTGAGAAAAGTCCATGATTACATAACAGGCGGGGCACCCAGACCTTTCCAAGAGGGGCTCATCACAGCAGTGAACTTCCCGAGAAGCTACTATGAGAGACTCGCCGACATGTACGACAAGAAGCGAAGGCGTCTCATGAAAGCCCTTGATGAGGTCGGGATTGAATACCACAGGCCTGAAGGTGCGTACTTTATTCTCATGAATGCACCTGACACATTCAGAAACGGAGAAGATTTCACAGACCACCTGCTCAGAGAAGCAAGAATAGCCGCATTGCCGGCAAAGGCCCTTTACCATGACAAGAATCTCGGTGAACGGAAAGTTCGACTCGCCTTCTGCAAGAAAGATGTGACCCTGCAAGAGGCGGCGAGGCGACTGAAAAAGTGGATACTAAGACCGAAGCCCAAGTTGACAACCAAGGCCAGACCGTAACTTGAATATCTCGGGAATCTGACGAGGCCTGAGCCTACTGAAGGGCCGTTACACTGAATCATGACGGAGAGGAGCAGGCACCTAATGGCAGCTGCATCAGGCAAGGTCCTGCGAATCCTGATTTCTCTCTCCAAAGCACCCAGCCCTGGTCCAGCGCCAGTCTTTTCGTATACGCACATCTGTCTTGCACTGTTGACAATCGGTGACGGCGGCCCGATCGGCAGAATTGAGTTATCAAGAAGGTTGGGATTGGGAGAAGGAACAATTCGAACGATCATTAAGCATCTGGCAGATGCAGACCTCGTCGCAACTGTAAAAGAAGGCTGCGTCTTAACAAAGCGAGGGACGACCATTTACAAGTCGCTGAGAGCCAAGCTGTCACAAGTTTCTATTGTTGATGCTAAACAACTTGCTTTGGATAAAGTCAGTGCGGCCATTTTGATAAGAGGAGCAAGTCGACTGGTGAAGAGAGGAATTGAGCAGCGCGATGAGGCAATTCGAGCGGGTGCAAGAGGTGCGTGCACACTTGTGGTGCGCAAAGGAAAGTATGTGATGCCAATGGCAGAGAACGGGGACTGGACATTTGGCCCTGAGGATCCCTTGGTCGAAGAACTAGAGAGAGTATTTCATCCGAAGGAAAACGATGTTGTAACGATCACAAGCGCGTCCAGCAGACTCTTGGCAGAGCATGCAGTGATCGCAGCTGCGATCACTTTGCTGGAATGAGCTAGCCGGGACGTCATCACTTTCCCTGAATGAAGTCCTCAAGCATTCTTCTTGCCACGTTATCTAGGTATTGTTCCGGCGGAGACTTCATGAAGTAGGCTGACGGGGCCTTCAGCGCCCCGCTGAGTCCTCTGTCCAATCCCAACTTTGCGCATCGAATCGCATCTATTGCCACTCCAGCGCTGTTCGGAGAATCCCAGACTTCGAGCTTCAGTTCGAGATTCAACGGAATATTCCCGAAGGTCGTTCCTTCAAGGCGTATATAGGCCCATTTTCTGTCTTGGAGCCAGGGCACGTAGTCGCTTGGTCCAATATGCACGTTCTCAGGGGCAAGTCTGTAATCCAGAATCGATGTTACCGCGTTTGTCTTCGAGATCTTCTTGCTCTCCAGTCTCTCTCTTTCAAGCATGTTCAGGAAGTCAGTATTTCCTCCAACGTTAAGCTGCACGGTCCGTTCAAGCTTCACTCCCCGCTCTCTGAAGAGTTGAGTCAGCACTCTGTGAACTATCGTTGCACCGACCTGCGACTTGATGTCGTCGCCGATTATGGGGAGACCTCGCTTTCCAAAGATCTGTTGCCAGCGCTTTTCTCTGGCAATGAAGACTGGGATGCAATTGACGACGGCACAGCCCGCATCTAGGGCCTGTTCCACATACCACTTCGTCGCGAATTCGGAACCCACTGGGAGAAAATTGACGAGAATGTCCGTCTTCGTTTGTTTAAGGACATGTGCAACATCAACCGTGTGGGAGGGATGTTTCTCAATCACCTTACTCAAGTATTTTCCGAGGCCGTCGTGGGTCATACCCCTCTGGACTTCTACTCCCAGCTTGGGTACCTTGCAAAACTTGATCGTGTTGTTCGGAGGCGTGAATATTGCTTCAGCTAGGTCCTTCCCCACTTTGTCCTTATCGATTTCAAAAGCAGCCGTGAAAGTGATGTCGCGAACGTGATAGCCACCAAGCCTAACATGCATCAGGCCCGGAACGAATTCGTCGTCCTTCGCATTCTTGTAGAATTCAACGCCCTGAACAAGAGACGAGGCGCAGTTGCCCACACCAACAATTGCTACACGGATCTTTGGCGAACCGAAAACCTCCATTCTAGCAGGTTGGTTCGTCAAGTTGAGTCCGACCTATGTAAAAAGGTAGTTCGCGGCGTAGATTTCACCCGCAAACTAATGTGAAACCGCTCAGACGAGAAGTTGGTGAAGAACTATGTTCGCGTCCTAGCGCTAGGCTAGGGAACACATTCAGTGAGAACGACGGAAAATCAGAAACGCGAAAACCTGCCCCATGACGTGAGTGGATTCTGCAAGGAACTTAGACCAATAGAGGAAGTCTGCTACCTTGAGCACCGCTACAACGATCAATTGATTCCTCTCTGTAAGAGCTACAATCTTCTCGGAATCCCCGTCAGAAGAGACGGGGACGCGGCACCGACTCACCTACACTAGAGAACTGGTGCGCATTGACATGGAAGGAACCGGGATCCGGACGTTGTCTTCCGGTCAAACGTCAATCGGCCAGATTCCGATTCAGAATGGGGAAATGAAGATCAGAGAAAGCGGTACCTTCCCCCGTCTACGAGAGGAGAGAAGATCCTTGCTTTTGGATTGACTGAACCTGAGGCCGGAAGCAATCCACTGGAAATGAGGATCAACTACGAGAAGAGCGATGGTCACTACTTGGACAATGAGTTCGTTGAAAATGGAGCAGTCGCTTGCAAGTGCTGTGAGAATTGTGACAGCTACGGTGAGGTCCCTGTCATAACATAGATGCTGACGATGGCACTGAGAATCACGACCGCAATGATTACCATCACTATCCCAGACCTAAAGCGTTCGGCCGGTGGTTTGAAGAACTGAATGCTCGGATAGGCTCTGACTAGGATTTGAGCTAGCACAAGTGATATGACTGCGCCGGAAATGACTTGAATTGAGTTTATTGTTGCTAGTTCGGCGAGAGCTGGGCCGATACCATAGAGGGGTATTTCCACGGAAAAGTAACCGACAAGCATCGCGATGGCACCTGTCGCTACCCCCGCAACCTTGTACGAGAACTTCCTGTTGTAACCTATCAAGCCAGTGAGAAATCCTTCTGTACCCTTGACAAAGAGTGTCAATGGCGCGTAGTACGAGTAACCCAACAAGACATCCGCTAAGGCCGAGCCGACCCCGCCAGCAACTCCCCCTAGCCGCGCTCCAAAAAGAAGACCGGAAAGCATCACAAACGCGTCACCTAGATTGAAGTATCCGCGTGTGAGTGGGAATGGAACACTGATGGCCATCGTAGCTGCCGCGGTGGCGGCTGTCATCACCGCTGTAAGTGCTGCGTCGCGAGGCTTCGGACCGCTCATCTCGCCCATAATGGACGCAACCCAGCGGAATGCTCGCAGACACCTAGATAAAAGATAACGCTCCTCTCAACTGGAATCCAGAAATTCTCTAATCCAAGCAGCTAAATCACGCAAGGTATCTTAGCGAGCTTCATGGCCCATTGCATATTCACGGTAGGTAACATTGGCTCCACCCCTATTCAGGATCTCAGCCCCTTCGTCAAGTCCTAACGATTGAACAAGGAGCGTGGGGTCATTTTCGTTGGTCCCACGCCCATGGAGCTACTCGCTCTCCACAGCCTGCAATATGCGGGTTCTGATGACGCATGCGGCGAGGGAATGTTCACCCTTGCTCGCAGACGGACTGCTATCCGAGGACATTGACCGAAAGGTTCAATTAAAATAGATATCACTTTCCGGCTAGCTGCGAAGTATTGATAATGAGTCAGAAAACAGCGCATGTTAAACTCAGATGTATGGAATGTAAAGCTAAGTTCGACAGCAAGTATGATGCCTTTGATACATCCGTCATAACCAGTGTCGGGCAGGTCCTGCAGAATTTCGTCTTCTGCCAGAGATGTGGAAAGCGAGTGTCAGTCGTCGTATTTGACATAAGGTAAGTCAGAGCCCAGAATCGCCCAACATAATCCCGTCGCTAGGAATTGGCGGCAAGCTTACTAAATAGTGTCAACCTGCTGTTTCGGGTGTTGACTCATCATGGGCGAGCATATCCTCATCCTTGGTGGCGGTTTCGGCGGCCTAGCCGCTGCAAATGAACTTCGAAGAAAGCTGGAGTTAGAGCACAAGATCACTTTGGTCGACCGGCAGCCTCTTTTCATGATGGGTCTAACGAAGCTCTGGGTACTAAATGGTTCGAGAAGGGTTGGGGAGAACGCCGGAAACCGTGCAAGCCTAGCGAAGCGCGCGATCAATTTCTTAGAAGGCGAGGTGACCGCCATTAGCGTACCAAACCAAGAAGTGCGAGTTGGGAAACAGCAGCTGCTATACGACTACTTGATAATCGCGCTTGGCGCAGATTACTCTCCTGCGTCTACTCCGGGATTCACAAAATACGCGAGGAATGTGTACACTGAAAGCGGTTGCGCAGAGATTAGGGATACTCTGAATTCACTCAACGGAGGCGTATTATCAGTTCTGGTCTGCGGCCTACCATTCAAATGTCCACCAGCCCCCTACGAGGCCACGATGATCATCGATGATGTTCTGCGGAAGAGGGGCACGAGGAACAAGGTGAAACTTCAGGTAGTCACTCCGGAACCACATCCACTCACCATACTCGGTCCCGACGCGGGTAAGATAGTCATGGAACTTCTTCAGGAACGTGGAGTCGAATACTACCCATCGCGAAAAGCCAAGGAGATTCGATCTGACAGCGTGGTTATCGAAGGTGGAGAAGAGATTCTTCATGATCATGTCTTTGCAGTCCCTATTCACGTAGCCCCGTCCGTTCTGAGAGAGGCAGGGCTCCTCGATCAATCAGGATGGATTCCCGTAGATTCCCAGACGATGGCTACGAATACCGCTAGGGTCTATGCGGTCGGGGACTGCGCCGCTGTAAAGATACCCCGAGGTCTTCTACTTCCTCGAGCGGGGGTCCTAGCTGACGAGCAGGGTAGAGTTGCTGCCCAGAACGTCGTACTGGAAATTCAAGGCCTTGAAAGAACCGCAAGGTTCGGGGGCGAAGGCGTATGTTATATGGAAGTCGGAGACGGAAAGGCCGCTCCTGTCCGAGCCAACTTCTTCGCACAACCTGCGCCCACTTGGGAGTTCACTCCTCCCTCAACAGGGGGATATCAAGAGAAACATCGCTTCCTTGAAGAGAGGATGAAAGCCTACTTCCCCCAAGAATAGACGCCAAAGAATTTCACATGGGAAGTAGAAACGGACTAACTCGCGATTTCTGAGCTCAGAGAGCGCCTCAAGACTCCATGTTCGGACGTTGCGGCATTTGCAGTTCAGAACTTCGGGGGTCGTCTTCGCAACTCTCTGTCTGATCTGGGGTTCCACTTGGTTAGCCATCAAGATCGGACTTGAGTTTCTTCCTCCCTTCCTATTCGCAGGCATCCGCTTCGCGGTAGCAAGCCTTGCGCTACTGGTCTTGGTGAGGCTGCTTCACGCTCGGGTCCCAAAAGATCTTTCATCTTGGATTCTGATGCTGTTCTTAGGGATCTTCCAGATCAGCTTGCCCTATGGATTGGTCTTCTGGGGAGAGCAATACATCTCCTCAGGCATTTCCTCGCTCCTATTCGCCACTTTGCCATTCTTCGTCGTCATCTTCGCCCATTTCATGATCCCAAGCGAGAGGCTAACGAAGTCCAAGGCGATAGGGATAGTCGCTTCGTTTGTGGGGTTGACCGCAATATTCTGGCGAGATATCATTGCGTCGCAGAGTTCGGGCGTCCACAACTCTCTCTATGGAGGCCTCGCAGTTGTTGGAAGCGCTCTCTCAGGGGGGTCAGCGAGTGTCGTCGTCAAACTACACGCACACAGAATAGATCCTGCGGCTAACGTTCTCGTACAGGCAATTACTGGAACGGTGGTTTTGTCATCAGTTGGTTTACTCATAGAACGGAATTCTACCCTACAATTCACGCCGATTGCCATCGCGGCGACGCTTTATCTGGGGATCGTTGGATCGGCGTTGGCGTTTGTTGGTTTGTACTGGCTTCTAACTAGGACCGCCGCCACTGCCACAAACACATCTCTCATTGTTTTCGTCACACCAATAATTGCGCTGATAATGGGCTGGGTTGTACTGGGTGAGGTGCTCGATGCAAACGTGGCTCTGGGCGCAATCCTAATCCTAGCAGGAGTCTATCTAACAGTCAAACCAGCGAGTAGATCCACGTAAGCTTCTGGAAGGCTGTAGAGAAGCGTAATCAGTCTGTAGAGAGGAAATCCTTTCTTTGAGGAGTCGAACCGCTTATCAGCGGTTTGCCAATTCCATTGCTATATCGATACTTCGCGCGATCTCTTCCATGGGAGGCTCTATACCCCGATATGCCTCGAGGATGCCAACCTCAGTTCTTAGAAGAATCAGATAGGTAGGATATGCAGCAAACCTCAACATCCTTCGGAAATCTCTGAGCTTATCTCGAAACTCCTCTTGCTGCGAGACGTGGATCGCCGCGAACTTGACGCGCTCACCATACTTTTCCTGGATTTTGTGTGCCAGTTCATCATAGAGAGGCCTTTGGATTTCACATCCACTGCATAGGTCTCGCGTCAAAGCGTAGACGTAAACTACCCTCCCTTCTCGCACGAATGTTGAGAAGGGATCATCCGGATATTCTCGCGCAGTCTTGGCGAATTCCTCATAGGTTAACCGGGTTACTGGCATGTCTACAGGCATTATCTTTCCGGCCTATATGTTCAAGCCCCTAACGCTCCTTGGTTCCGAGAACCCTGACTTCGAAGCTAAACCAGTTCAAGAAGACGAATGTCGTTCCCAAGTGGATGTCATGAGTCTTCACGAACCCTGCGTTCGCTTCGAGCACATACATCGCGGCGGTGGAAGGAGCGTAAACATGGCAGGCTTGCGGACTGCAGGGCTTCAAGTTCTGCTCTACAAAAACCGCTTGCCTCTTGGAGTCAAACCAGATGATATCCAAGGGGAAGTTCATGTTCTTCATCCAGAAACTCCAGCGAGCTTCATGGTCAAAGACGAATAACATTCCATGGTCCGGGGCCAAGGATTCGCGACCTGAGAGACCTCTTGCTTGTTCATCCGGCGTGTTAGCGAGCTCAACGGTCAGAGTTACGCCGGAGATCCTTATCCGTGCCTCGTTGGAGGCAAGAACCAAAATATAGCCCATTACAACCGAAATGACAATGAGTATACCCAAGGCCGCAAGAAGCATCCTCCTCATATCCTCGGCCTCTGGCTCGAACTTCAAGTAACACTGTGCCGGCTTGCATATAGATGCAGTTTATTCTCTTCCGTCCGAATTTTCTTCCCTCGAGACTAACCCTTTCTTGCCCCTGCGTAGAATCCGAGCGCGAAACTTCCTGTTATCGGGAGAATCTGAGCAAGAAACGCAAACAAGGTCACTAGATTCGCTATCGCATCTCCGAGACCAATCTCCAACGTTGAAGTGAAGGCGTCGAGATTCAACGTGACGACTCCGATGGATGCCAGCCAAGCAATGCCTAGCATGAACAACGATGAAGTGAGCGCCACAATTTTCAGAAAGAATGTCGTAAGTTTCTTCATGCCGTAACCCAGAAGAAATCCCATAGATCCGCCGAACCCCACTTGGGTTACGATGAGTGCGGCGAGCCCTCCACTATCCAACCCGGAGACACGCAAGAATTACCCAGCTTCAGTTGAGGCATTAAGAATTCGACACCTCTCCGAGCATAATGCTACAGGTAAGTATCACTGGTTGAACATGCCCATCAACAAATATGCAAGCTCACTGGGAACCTTAAGCGCCTGAAAGAATGGTAATCAATCCTATGACCGAGATTCGTTTCGCAACGTGCCCCATATGCAAGAAGGAAGCCCATTTCATCTGCAGCTATTGTGGCGCTTGTCAAGATTGTTGTAGATGTAGCGAAGGACACAGAGCCAGAATACACGCTGGCGGGAGACTAGAATACCGGTAATCCTTCGCACGGGGGAAACACGCATCTTTTCGGATCGGCTCAGCAAATGCCGAAATCCATTCAATGAGGCGAATACTGAGGGCTGCCCGGCCATTTCTAAGGAAGACGTTTAGCGATCTGGTGCCTAACGCCACCAGCCCAATCCTTTCGGTAGGGATCTTGTCAAGACTTTGCGGCCGCTGTCAGTCACCAGAACGTCGTCCTCTATCCTCACACCCATCTTAGTTGGAAAGTAAACGCTAGGCTCTACCGTGAAAACCATTCTTGGCTCAAGCAGTTCTCTCCCATCTTGAACTATGTAGGGGAGCTCATGAACTTCGAGGCCGAGCCCATGACCGGTGCGGTGGATGAAGAACTCACCAAGTTGATTCTGCTCGAGGCGACTTCTCGCAGCATAATCGACTGCTCCTACCGTCTCCCCAGCCTTTGAGGTACTGAGAGCAGCTTCTTGTGCCTCAAGGACGCTTAGGTAGATGCTGTCAAAGTTCTCATCGCGACCTAGGATGAAGGTTCGAGTGATATCGGCGTAGTATCCGGCAAACTGGCACGTAGCGTCGACGACTATGCTTTCCTTACGTCGCAACTTCCTAGTGGAAGGGAGGTGGTGTGGGTCTGCCGCCATTCTACCAGACTGAATCAGAACCTCATCAACGTGCTCCGCGCCATTCGAGTAGATTTCCTCCATCAACTCTCTCGCCAGTTGCAGTTCCGTCATCCCAGGTCTGATCATGTTCGGGAATCTCAGGAGCGATCTGCACAAAATCAATGCAGCTTGTTGAAGATAGCGCATCTCCTCAGGATCTTTGGTCTCTCTGATTCTTCCCAGCAAGGGCTCCGCATCTTCCAAGTCCGGGTGAGCATACTTCAGGAGGATGTGTACGAACCGAAACGGGACTCTCCCTTCTAGTCCCCACTTCCCTTTGATCGAAACATGTTGCGTAAGCTCCTCGAAGGTTCGGGACGGTCCCTCAGAATCAGTCCAGTCGTGGATCATCATTTGGATCGGGCCTCTTCGATACGGTCCTGATTCGAGTTTCGGCGCGAGGAGATGTGATTGTCCCTCTTTCGGTAAGAGGAAGAGAAACGGTCTCTCCAAGAGTAGCGAGTTCACGCCCGTATAGTATCTGAGGTTGGGTCCAGGAACTAGAACGATCCCATCAAGGCCGCTTTCACGGATGGCCGACGCTAGTCTTCCAAGCCGGACACTGTACGAGCGCTTCCTACTTTCATCAGAAGTCATTTCCACCGATCCTACTTTGTGGCAGGCTTGTTGTGATATACTCTACTCCGCGAGGCACCCTGTTTTGAGTACGTGGGCAGGATCGACCTGGTGCGCGATGCCTGGGTTAGTAGCCGTGAATCGATTTTGATTGATGAAAAAAGTTGCATGCCAGGTTTGCCGCATGTTTGTTTAGACATTTTAAGGCGCCTGTGTGAAACACAGTTTATCCGCTTATATCGAATCGTCAGGTTCGTGTTATGTGCTGGTTAAGGCATCAGCCTTATGACAACTTTGAACGAGCAGAGTCACGGCTCTCTCGTGCCAACCACGTTCGCTCTGCGCAGCTTCGGGCCTATTGTGGACAATTTGCTTCTCGACTCCATAGATGAAGCCTTGACCGATCTTCTAGGACCGCGTGCGCGAGAAGCGATCTACGATTACCTAGAGAGAAACTGTCTTCTGGCAAGGAATGAGATACCTACGCGTCTTGGCGATTTCTTCAGGCTTCTAGAGGGAACCTTTGGTAGAGGATGCAAGACCATTGGGAAGGTCATCGCTAAGAGGCTCTATGCGAAGCTCGGTTGGGAATTTGTCGAGATCGAAAATTTCGAGCTTGCTGACTATGTCGAGTTGGTGAAAACGCGCCTCGCTAGAGAGTTGACGAGTCCCTCCCGCAAGGCAGTCACATAGGTGAAATGGTCAGGTTCGGACAGGGGAAGGTGAAAACCGTTCCTCGAGTTGCGAGTGCTCTAAAAAGATCGGACATGTTGCCGGGCCGGATTATCAGGGGAACGATAGTGTTCACAAAGGCGAACATTGATATACTCCTCCCATGGCACCTTCTCTTGGAAAAGCAATGGTCTTCCTAGGATCAAGAGCCATAGTAGTTGCTTTGATGTTTCTCACATTGAGTAGCGCAGTTCCTTTGCAGAGTACGAACGTTCTAATCACCTTCCAAGTACGAGGCGTGACGACCGCACAGGCGATTCAAGGTGCCACTATATCGCTGGTTGGGTCGCAGACTCTTACCCAAGACACAAACGCCAACGGCATGGTCACGCTTTCTATCCCGTACGGAAAATACACGATAACTGTGAGTGAATTATCATGCACACAGATCGGTCCGGAAAGCTTCATTGTCGATCAGAGCGCTCCGTCAAGCATACTTGTGAAGTTGCAATGCTCATCCAACGGTTCCCCGCCCCTCGAAACTCCGTCCCTTCAAACTGATAAGACACAATATCACCAACGGGAAACGGTAAACTGGCGGAGTAGCGGGTTCGCGCCCGGTGCTTATGTTCAGCCCTGCTTAGCTGAAGTATGCGGGGCCGTCTTGCAGTCTGACGGCTCAGGAAACGCGAATGGCTTCTTTGCGATCGATGTTGCCTCTGGCGTCCAGAGCTTCTCGGTGAAGAACATCAATACTGGAACATCAGCGCAGATTTCGATAACTATATCCGGGTAGCATACCTGATTGACGGAATTCTTCAATGCATCGCCCAGAGATCTCCCTGCCGCGTCATGCTAAGAGACATGGGTCTTCATCAGTCAAAAGAGGCTGCAATAGTTGCTAGGACAATAACGGTTGGCGTCAACCGGTCAGTGACTACTTGGCTTTGAGTTTCTCTGTGTAAGCGTCAACTAGCTTTCCTGCCTTCCAAAGCAACAGTACTAGTGCAACCGTAACCGCGGCACCCAACATCGTCCGGACAATTAGGCCAGTCAAGAGCAGACCAACTGGAACTGCCATTTGATTCACCTCACTTCAACGCGAGAATGATTCAATGGTGAAATACATTGTGGATGAATCATACATGCTAGGTACTCTCTCAGCAGGGTAAAAGAGGCAGTCCGGGGTTAACGGAGCGCAATTTGTTCGCGGAGCGATCGGATTGACTAGAACGCATGAAGCACACAGACGCTTTCCTGATGGATTGGCGTTCATGTTGAACAATCCGCTCAGAAGGTTTCTTAGTCCTCCTGGCAGGCTCGTCTCAAAACTCAAGGTAGGCCCAAAGGATGTCGTGCTAGACTTCGGTTGTGGGCCTGGCTTCTTCACGATAGCCCTTGCCAAGATATCCGCGAAGACAATCGGAGTTGATATTTCGCCACGAATGCTCGAGCGGGCAGCTGGCTATGCGAGGAAGAACGGTGTCGCGGTCGAACTGATGCAGAGCGATGGCAGGAAGATCGAGCTCAATGACGAGAGTGTAGACCTAGTCTTGGCTGTCCATGTGCTTCATGAAGTGGAGGATCGACCGAAAGTTCTTGGCGAATTCTTCAGGATCCTTAGGCTTGGAGGCAGGCTGGCCATTGTTGAGAGAACTCGTGGTAACGGCATTCTCTCAGGAAAGCTCGGACCACCAATCATCAGTGAAGACGATGTCATTAGGGAAACGACTCGAACAGGTTTCACATTTGCTGGGACGATTGCGCACGGAAAGGATTCCATTATTAATGCTCAGAAGATCACGCCCCAGAAGGTGACTTGAGGAACATTCCCTCCGCTGAGCTAACGTTCCTCATGAAGGATTTGTCGTCCAGTGTTCTATGAATTTACTCTACGGTTTGTAAGTGCGCTACTCATTCATTGCACAATGGGATTCGCTTTGACCTGCCGATGGGGAGTGGAGCGCAGAAGATGGAGTATCCACCTCGCGTCAGGGAAATGTTGGAACGAGCCCTGAAAGACACTGAAGGCTTCTGGGGGCAAGCCGGGAAGGAGCTGCATTGGTTCAAGCCTTGGGAAAGGGTGTTCGAGTGGAGTTATCCAGATTTCAAATGGTTTGTTGGAGGCGTAACTAACCTCTCGTACAACTCCGTCGATTACCATGTTTCCCAGAAGGGGAGAGGAGACAAGAAGGCTATCATATGGGAGTCGGGAGAGACCGGCGAAAGTCGGGTGATGACGTACAGTCATCTGCTCGACGATGTGAAGAAGTTCGGAGCGGCGCTTAGGGCTCTGGGGATCGGGAAGGGAGACAGGGTCACCATCTACATGCCAATGGTCCCTGAAGCCGCGGTGGCGATGCTCGCCTGTACCAGAATTGGGGCGATACACTCTGTTGTCTTCGGAGGCTTTGGAGCAGCGGCGCTGGCTGACAGAATAGTTGATGCGGGCTCCAAGCTCTTGCTAACGACCGACGTAGCGTATAGGCGAGGAAAAGAGTTCAAGCTTAAGGAAGCTGTTGACGAGGCTCTCGAAACGCCGAGTCAGATCCAGAAAGTCATAGTGCTCAAGAGAAGCTCGAAGGAGCCTCCGATGAAATGCGGAAGAGATCTTTACTGGCATGAGGCGCTAGACGGAGGCAAGTCGGAGAAGGCCGACTTAGAGCTAGTGGAGTCGAATGAGTTAGCTTTCATTCTCCACACCTCAGGCACCACTGCAAAGCCGAAAGGCACTGTGCAACCCCATGGTAGTTATCAGATCTACATTCACGCCATGGGTGAATGGGTCTACGCCATGAGTGACAGGGATGTCTGGTGGTCCACCTCCGATATCGGTTGGATAGTAGGTCACAGCTACGTTGTCTACGGGCCGCTGCTCTTCGGTTGTTCCACCATCATGTATGAGGGCGTTCCAGACTATCCGACGCCTGACGTTTGGTGGGGAATCATAGAGAAGCATTGTGTAACCAAGATGTGGGTTTCCCCGACCGGTGTCAGAGGCCTGATGAAGTACGGAGACGAATATCCAGCGAAACATGATCTCGAATCGGTTGACCTCGTCGTCTGTGCAGGGGAGGTTCTGAACCCGCCAGCTTGGGAATGGTTGCAGAAGAAAGTGTTGAAGGATCGTGTCCCAGTCATCGACCACATGTGGCAGACTGAGAGCAGCGGACCAATGGTCGGCAACCCCGTGGGCATCGCTATGCTCCCCATCAAACCAGGTTCAGCCACGATACCTCTTCCTGGAATCGAGGCAGACATAGTGAATGAATCCGGAGTGTCGCTCCCCACAGGTATCAAAGGCCACTTCGTATGTCGACGACCCTTCCCAGGTCTCACCCCAACGCTCTGGAGAGATCACGAGCGATACGTGAAAGACTACTGGCGGCGAATCCCAGGATGCTATTACACTGGCGACGCAGCGATGAGAGACGAGGACGGATATGTCTGGTTCCTCGGCAGAATGGATGAAGTAATCAAGATAGCGAGCCATCGCGTCGGCACAATCGAGATCGAGAGCGTCCTAGTGGGTCATCCCGCAGTTGCAGAGGCAGCCGTAGTAGGCAAACCTGACGCGATAAGAGGAGAGGTTGCAGCGGCCTTCGTTGTGCTCAAGGCCGGACACATCCCCAACAACGAGTTGAAAACTGAGCTTCGAGAACTCGTTCACAGATCGCTAGGTAAGATCGTTGTGGTTGACGATATCGACTTCGTCGATATGCTTCCTAAGACTAGAAGCGGGAAACTGATGAGGAGGCTCATAAAGGCGGTGATAACGGGACAACCTCTGGGAGATTATTCCACAATAGAGGACGAAGGATCCATTTCGGAGATACAGAAGGCGGGTGAGGGGCTCATAACGAGCCTGAAGAAAAAACCCGAAGCTTCATGAACGATCTCCCTCAGCATCCTCCGGTTTGAGGTGGGATCATGGGCTATTTTCTTGTGCTGAGTCGTTGACAACATGGATACGAATCCTCATGTGAATAGCTTCAAGTAACAGTATCATAAATGCAGAATGTTTT